>JAEEGL016893352.1_pt1 | contig 49678 bp, 46 predicted proteins | sample 9134231 | NCBI WGS metagenome assembly JAEEGL01 (sample SAMN16246548, study PRJNA631951) | gut metagenome | biome: gut microbiome; feature: rumen; material: fiber-attached | host: Bos | place: Iran: Karaj | collected 2018-10 | reverse complement strand
TTTGTGCTGCACCTGTAATCATGTTCTTTACATAGTCAGCGTGTCCTGGGCAGTCAACGTGTGCATAGTGTCTGTTTTCTGTTTCATATTCAACGTGAGCTGTGTTAATTGTGATTCCTCTTGCTTTTTCTTCTGGTGCTCCGTCGATTTGATCATAAGCTGTGTATTGAGCTTTTCCTAATAATCCTAAATATTTTGTAATAGCAGCTGTTGTAGTAGTTTTACCATGGTCAACATGTCCGATTGTACCAATGTTAACGTGTGGTTTTGTTCTTTCAAATTTAGCTTTTGCCATTTTGAAATTCCTCCTTATTTTTTAATTTATTTTTTAAATTTAATGACTTAATTTTCTACGGAAATCTATATTTCCGCTATACATTTGCATTTTATACTATAATAGTAAAAATTGCAAGTATTTTGTTAAATTTATTAATTTAACATTGTCGCTTCTGTTAGTAAACATAGAACAAATAGTAATATGAAATATGTTATTCTATCTCTTCATTTAAATTATCATTATTCTTCTTTCTTAGCTCTAGATGCAACTATAGTATCTAAGATTGATTTTGGAACTTCTTCATAATGAGAAGGTTCCATAGAATATGTTCCTCTACCTTGTGTTTTTGAACGTAAGTCTGTAGCATATCCAAACATTTCTGATAATGGGATGAATGCTCTAATTTCTTGCATTCCATCAATTGCTTCCATACCTTCCATTCTACCACGTCTTGAGTTAACATCACCAATAACATCTCCCATGTATTCTTCAGGAACTGTAATTTCAACTTTCATAATTGGTTCTAGAATTACAGATTTTGCTTGTCTACAACCTTCTTTGAAAGCCATACTTCCTGCAATATGGAATGCTGCTTCTGAAGAGTCAACTTCGTGGTATGAACCATCAACTAAAGTAGCTTTGAAATCTATAACTGGATATCCAGCTAAGATACCGCTATCTGAAGCTTCTCTAATACCCTCTTCAACTGGTTTAACATATTCTTTTGGAACAACACCACCAACGATTTTGCTCTCAAATTGAATACCTGTTCCTGGCTCTAATGGTTCAAGTTCAATCCAAACATGACCATATTGTCCTCTACCACCAGATTGACGAATGAATTTTCCTTCAACTCTAACTTTATTTCTAATTGTTTCTTTGTAAGCAACTTGTGGTTTACCTACATTACATTCAACTTTGAATTCTCTTTTTAATCTATCAACAATGATATCTAGGTGAAGCTCACCCATACCAGCTATAATAGTTTGACCTGTTTCTTGGTTTGTATATGTTTTGAATGTTGGATCTTCTTCAGCAAGTTTTGCTAAAGCAATTCCCATTTTTTCTTGAGCCGCTTTATCTTTTGGCTCAATGGCTATATCGATAACTGGCTCTGGGAATTCCATTGATTCAAGAACTATTGGATGATCAGGATCACATAATGTGTTTCCCGTTGTAACATCTTTTAGTCCAACTGCAGCTGCAATATCACCAGAATATACTTTATCAATATCTTCTCTGTGATTTGAATGCATTTGAAGAATTCTTCCTATTCTTTCTTTTTTATCTTTACTTGAGTTTAATACAGTTGAACCTGTTTCTAATGTTCCTGAATAAACTCTAAAGAAACATAATTTTCCAACAAATGGGTCTGTAGCAATTTTAAATGCTAATGCTGCAAATGGTGCTTCATCAGATACTGGTGCTTCCAAAGGATCTCCTTCTAATGTTTCACCTTTCATAGCACCTCTATCAAGTGGTGATGGCATAAAATCAACAACTGCATTTAATAATTCTTGAACGCCTTTGTTTTTATATGAAGAACCACATGTTACAGGAACTATTTTATTATTAATTGTTCCAATTCTTAAACCTCTTTTGATTTCTTCTTCAGAAAGTTCTTCACCTTCTAAATATTTCATCATTAATTCTTCATCTTGATCTGCTGCAGCTTCAATCATTATATTTCTATATTTTTCTGCATCAGCTTTCATATCTTCAGGAATATCTGTTTCTTCAATTTCTTTTCCTAAATCATCTTTATGAATAAATGCTTTCATTTTGATTAAGTCAACAATACCTTTGAAGTTATCTTCAGCTCCAATTGGTAGTTGAACTGGTACGCCATTTGCGTGTAATCTATTTTTTAATTGTTCAACGCAAAGCATAAAGTTTGCACCAGTAATATCCATTTTGTTTACATATACCATTCTTGGTACACTATATTTATCTGCTTGTCTCCAAACAGTTTCAGTTTGTGGTTGAACTCCACCTTTGGCAGCTAAAACTGTAACTGCACCATCAAGAACTTTTAAAGATCTTTGAACTTCAACAGTAAAATCAACGTGTCCTGGAGTATCAATGATATTGATTCTATGATTATTCCAGAAACATGTTGTAGCTGCAGAAGTAATTGTTATACCTCTTTCTTGCTCTTGAGCCATCCAGTCCATTGTTGCTGCACCTTCGTGAACTTCACCTATTTTATGAGTTTTACCTGTATAGAATAATATTCTCTCAGTAGTTGTAGTTTTTCCTGCATCTATGTGAGCCATTATTCCTATATTTCTTGTTCTCTCTAATGGGTATGCTCTTCCAGCCACTATTTTTTCCTCCTTATCTTATTTCGTATAAATCTTACCACTTATAATGTGCAAAAGCTTTATTAGCTTCAGCCATTTTGTGTGTATCTTCTTTCTTCTTAAATGCTCCACCGTTTCCAGCTACAGCATCTATGATTTCACCAGCTAATTTTTCAGACATTGTTTTTTCATGTCTTTTTCTAGCATATGTTACTAACCATCTCAAACCTAAAGTTTGTCTTCTTTCTGGTCTAATCTCTAATGGAACTTGATATGTTGCTCCACCAACTCTTCTTGCTTTAACTTCAAGAACTGGCATAATGTTTTCTAATGCAGCTTCAAATACTTCTAATGGATCTTTTTGTTCTTTTTCTTTAATAATATCGAATGCATCATAAACTATTGTTTGAGCAAGTGATTTTTTTCCGTCTAACATAATGTTGTTTATTAATTTTGTAACAACTTTGCTATTATATAGTGGATCTGGTAATACTTCTCTTTTTGCTATATATCCTTTTCTTGGCACTATACTTCCCTCCTTTTAAAATATTCGGTATTTTAAACAAAATACCAGGTACTCTGAAAACTTATCTAATAGTCTTCCGTAATAGTGCAAGAATTTCTTTTTAAATATAACATATATTCTAAAAAAAAGAATTATGCACTATTATCAATTAATAAATTTTATTTTTTTGGTTTCTTAGCTCCGTACTTAGATCTAGCTTGCATTCTATCTTTAACACCAGCTGTATCTAATGTACCTCTAATAATGTGGTATCTAACACCAGGAAGGTCTTTTACTCTTCCTCCTCTTATAAGAACAACGCTGTGCTCTTGTAAGTTATGTCCTACACCTGGGATATAAGATGTTACTTCATATCCATTTGAAAGTTTAACTCTGGCAACTTTTCTTAAAGCTGAGTTAGGTTTCTTAGGTGTAACAGTTTTAACTACAGTACAAACACCTCTTTTTTGTGGTGATGTATGATCAGTTTGAACTTTTTTTCTAGAGTTATAACCTTTAGCTAGAGCAGGAGCTGTTGATTTTGTTGTTCCAGTTTGTCTTCCTTTTCTTACTAATTGATTAATTGTTGGCATTCTTCTTTTTCACCTCGATTCTTAAACAAAATAATACGCTAAAGTTTAAGTTTCCCTAAACAATAGCGTATCTATTTTATCATTTTTATAATACGTTGTCAACGTTTTTATTTATTTTTATTTTCTTTCATCTGAGTCATCAGCAGCTTCTCTTCCTTGGCTTCCATTTCCTCTAGAAGCATTTCGTGCAACATTTCTTAATCTCCTTCTTGTGTCTTCATCAATTGTATAGAAAGCATTTGATGCTCTCCTACCAACTCCGCCTCTATTTTCGCTTCTTGGTTGTATAGGTCTTTCTGGTTGTTCTTCTGAACTATGAACTCCTTCTGATACTCTTTGTTGTGTTTCTTCACCAACTGTATGGAAAGCATTTCCTAGTCTTCTAGCCAATCTTGTATTTCTCTCTTTTTTCTGTGGTGCAGGTTGTTCTTCGACTGGTCTTTCATTACCACGTGATTCTTCTGATTGTCTTGCTTGTTCTGCAGCTTCATATTCGTCAAACATTTGAATTTCACGTCTATATTTTGAATAGATTACTTCATCCATACTCATTTTATCACTCATAAGATATTCATCTGCTAATTTACTATATTTAATAGATGGTAAAAACAAGCTTGCTGTTCTTAAAAATCCAGGTCTATGACCATTTGCAATTTCATAAGCTTTTTTCTTAGCTCTAAATCTATCTAGTATTCCTAAACTAAAATACCCAAGTTTATCTCCATACCCTAATGAAGTAATAGGTCTGTCAATCATTTGTCTAGTAAATCCTGATGAACCTTGTTCGGTTTCATTTCTTCTAGACTCTTGATTTCTAGGTTTAGGTTCTTCACCTTGAGTTTCTCTTGGTTTAGGTTGTTCGCCTTGAGGTTGCTCAGGTTGTTGTTGTTGTTGCTCTGCGCCACTTGAAGTTCTTTCAGCATTTTCAGCTATACTCTTTTCAATTTTCTCTATTTCTGCTGGTGTTAATCCTAAAGCTTCTAATTCTTTCTTTTTATCTCCAAGTACCTTTTTCAATTTTTCTAAGCTTTCTTTTAATTTTCCAATATCTGTGCCTCTATTTTCTCCAGCATTTTCTAATGCTTTTATACGTCCTTCAAGATTAGTTATACTTTTTTCCAAATTGTTAATTGAAAGAATTAAGTTTTTTGCGTTTTCAAGCTTAACTTTTCTTGCTCTTCTTCCCTCTGACCTTCGTTCTTCTTGCCCTTTAGGTTGTTCTTGTCCACTTCCATTTTGTGGTTGTTCTTGTCCACTTCCGTTTTGTGGTTGTGGTGGTTGCTCAGGTTGTTGTTCAGGTTTTTGTTGCTCAGCTTGTCTTCTCTCTTCTTCTCTTTCTTTTTGTCTTCTTCTTAATAAGAAATTAATATCAATTTTTGAACCTTTAATTTCTTCTTCAATTTCTTCATTTTCTTTTTTCAATCTTTCAATAATAGATTGTTTAGCTTCTTCTTCTATATGTGCCATTAAATCTCTTCTTCCATCTGAAGATCTAGTATCTACTGCATCTGGATTTCCATTTCTATATGCCTCTAATTTTCTTTTCCAAGCATCTAATTCTGCTAAATATTCTGTACCAAAAGTTCTATCACCTAATAACATTGTTTCACGTCTTGTAATATTTTCTTCAAGTGCTTTAATAATAGCAGCTCTTCTGATATCTTCCGGTACTAATGTCATGTCTCCAGAATCTATTATTCTTTTATTTTCATCATATTTGTCTAATTTTTTATCTGTTTCTTCTTTAACCTTTTTTAATTCTTCTTCAACTCTTTTAAGTTCTTCGTTTAAGAATTTAAGTTGTTTTTTATTATCAGATAATTTTTGATCATCTTCTGATAATAAAATATGAGCATTAATTCTCGCTAAAATAGTTCTTATTTCACTTTTGCATTGTTCAATGTGTCTATTTAAAGATCTAACTTGAAATTCTAAATCACTTCTCTTAGCGAATAAATTAGGTTCTGAAGTTTCTTCTCCGCCTCTTGGTGGATTTTCTGGATTATCTACTGTTGGTTGTTCCTCTCCACCTCTTGGTGGATTTTCTGGATTATCTACTGTTGGTTGTTCCTCTCCACCTTTTGGTGGATTTTCTGGGTTATCTACTGTTGGTTGTTCCTCTCCACCTTTTTGTGGGTTTTCTGGGTTATCTACTGTTGGTTGTTCCTCTCCACCACGAACTCCTGGCTTTCTAGTTCCTCTATTTTTTCTACTTTCTATAGTTCTGCTTAATGCATCTCTTATTCTTTCAAAATATGTTTTAGCTCCTTCGTCTAATTCATATTCTGCTAATATACTTTCAATTTGTTGTAAAGATGCTTCTAGTTGTTCTCTTGTACCTTTTGTTACTTTGAATACAACATCTTTTTTTGCCAACATGTAACTAATTACTATTCCTCGTGGTTGTAGACCCATAATCGCATAATCTTTAACACCTGATAGTTCATATCTTCCTTCAGATTTGTATCCACGTATTATTCTTTTTCTTTCACTTTCATTTCTTGCTTTTCCTACAGCTTCTTTTCTCTCTAAAAAGTCGTCAACTTGGCGTCTCATCTCTTCTGTAAGTTTTTTCTTTTCCTCTTCCATATAATACTCTCCTATATTTAAATATTAAAGTACTTATTTTTTCGCATAATTACAACTATTATTATATTAGCACAAATTGACAACAAAGTCAATGTTTTATGTAAATCTTTCCACTTTTTTTAGCATATTTAATGAAATTTGTGCAAGCTTATTATATCTATCTTTTTTGTCTTTAATTTTATCTTCTAATTGAGGTAATATTCCAAAATTTGCATTCATTGGTTGAAAATTAATATTTGGAGTTGAAATATAATTAGCTAATGCACCTATTACAGTCTCTTTTGGCATTATTAATCTCTCTTTTTTTAATATATCATTTGCAACATTTATACCAACCAAAAGTCCTGAGGATATAGATTCTACATATCCTTCTACACCTGTTATTTGACCCGCAAAATAAACATTTTTTATTTTCTTCATATTATATGTATTATCTAAAACTTCTGGAGAATTAATATATGTATTTCTATGCATTACTCCATATTTTTGAAAATTAGCTTTTTCTAAACCTGGTATTAGTGAAAATACTCTTTTCTGCTCACCATATTTTAGATTAGTTTGAAAACCTACAATGTTATATAGATTTCCTTCTTGATTATCTTGCCTTAATTGAACAACTGCATATGGTCTTTTACCTGTCCTTGGATCATCAAATCCAACAGGTTTTAATGGCCCAAAACGTAATGTATCAATTCCTCTTTTGGCCATAATTTCTATTGGCATGCATCCTTCAAAAATTTCCTTTTTTTCAAAGTCATGTAATGTAACTATTTCTGCATTAATTAGTTCATTATAAAACTTTTCATATTCTTCTTCATTCATAGGAAGATTAATATAACTTCCTGTTTGAGAATTAACTCTTTCCCTCCATACTTCTATATCTTCGTCTTTTTTCTTTTCTTGCTCATACCTGTCACCATAAAAGGCAATATTCATATTAATTGAATCTTTTTCAACAATTGGTGCAGCAGCATCATAGAAGAATAATTTATCACTGCCTGTTAATTTAGAAATTTCTTTTGATAGTTTCTCAGAAGTTAGAGGTCCTGTTGCAATAACAACTGTTGCATTTTCTGGAATAGTTACTACTTCTTGTCTTACAACTTCTATATATTCATTTTCTTCTATTAGTTTTGTAACAACTTCTGAAAACTTTTCTCTATCAACTGCAAGAGCTTGCCCCGCCGGAACTGATACAGAATCTGCTATTTTTATAAGTTCACTTCCTAGTATTCTTAATTCTTCTTTTAATAAACCACATGCGTTTGTAATAAGATTTGATTTAAAAGAATTACTGCATACTATTTCTGCTAGGTTTTCACTTGAATGAGCACCAGAATACTTTTCTGGTTTCATTTCATATAATTTAACTTTTATTTTTCTTTTTGCAATTTGAAGTGCAGCTTCAGATCCTGCTAGTCCTCCACCTATAATAATTACTTCCATAATATCCTTTCAAAAAAAGAGATAATTACTAATACATAATTATCTCTTTTTTCATTATTTTTTAGCTACTTTCTTTGTAGATTTTCTTTTTGCCACAGTTTTTTTCTTAGTAGTTTTTTTACTTGATCTTTTCTTTGTTTCTTTATCAAACAATTCTTTATCAATATCATTATTTGGAACAAACTTCTCACCAATTTTAGGTTTATTCCATGAAATATAATAACAACCAGATCCAATTCCTGTATTATTTTCACATATATAATAATTACGTCTTTTCTTAGTTTTTCTTATTTGAACTATTCCTCCACAAACTGGACAAGGTACATCTAAAGTTTCGATAATTGGTTTAGCATTTCTACACTCTGGATAGCCTGGACATGCCAAGAATTTTCCAAATGCACCATATTTATATACCATCATTCTACCACATTTTTCGCAAGGAACATCTGATTCTTCATATTGTAATGTAACATGTTCTAGTTCTTTATCAACTTTTTTTACAGTTTCTTCAAAAGGTCCATAAAATTCTTTAATTACTTTTTTCCAATTTTCGTTTCCTTCAGCAATCTTATCAAATTCTTCTTCAATATTAGCTGTGAACTCAACATTAATTACATCATTAAAGTTTTCTATAAGAAGTTTATTTACTATTCTACCTAATTCTGTGGGCATTAATTGCTTTTGAACTTTTTCAATATATCTTCGCATTAAAATTGTAGTTATAATTGGAGAATAAGTACTTGGCCTTCCTATACCTTTTTCTTCTAGTGTTTTTACTAAACTAGCTTCAGTATATCTTGCTGGTGGTTCTGTAAAGCTTTGTTTTGCATCTAAGCTTTCTTTCTTTACTTCTTCACCAACAGCTAGTTCTGGTATTTTTTCAAACTCTTCTTTTTCTTCAGTCTCAACATATAAAGTCATATATCCTTTAAACTTCAATGTTTGGCCATTTGCTTTAAAATTATATTCTTTTCCATCTATTGATACTGATATTGTATCATATATTGCAGAAGCCATTTGGCTAGCTATAAAACGATTATATATTAATCTATAAAGTTTGTATTGATCAACTGTTAAACTATTTTTTATCATTTCTGGCGTTAATTCTATATGTGCTGGTCTAATTGCCTCATGAGCATCTTGAGCTTCTGATTTTGATTTGTAAAACCTATTTTCATAATATTCTGATCCATATTTGTTTTCTATATATTCTTTAGCAGCAGCTCTTGCTTCATCTGAAATTCTAGTTGAATCTGTTCTCATATAAGTGATTAAACCTGTTTCTCCATATTCTGGAAGTTTTACACCTTCATATAGTCCCTGTGCTACAGTCATTGTTTTTCTAATAGCAAAATTTAACTTTCTTGATGCATCTTGTTGAAGTGTACTTGTTGTAAACGGTGGTGCTGGATTTCTTTTTTTCTCTCCTCTTTTCACATCAACAACTTTATATTTTGCATTTTCTAGATCTTTTAAAATCTTATCGACTTCTTCTTTTGAATGAAGTTCTATTTTTTCACCATTTTTTCCTACTAATTTTGCTTCGAATTTAGTCTTAGTTTTTTTGTCTGAAGCAATTAAATTAATATTCCAATATTCTTCTGGAATAAACTTTTCAATCTCTTCTTCTCTTTCAACCACTAATCTTACAGCTACAGATTGAACTCTACCAGCTGACAATCCTCTTTTTACTTTTTTCCATAAAACAGGACTTATTTTATAACCAACTATTCTATCTAATACACGTCTTGCTTGTTGTGCATCTGTTAAATTTAAATCTATTTTTCTTGGATTTTCCATTCCCTTTTTTACAGCAGTTTTTGTGATTTCATTAAATGTTACTCTGCAAACTTCGTTCTTATCTATTCCAAGTAAATATGCTAAATGCCAAGCAATTGCCTCTCCTTCACGATCAGGGTCAGTTGCAAGATAAACTTTTTTGGCTTCTTTAGCCTCTTTTTTTAATAGATTTATTAGATTTGCTTTTCCTCTTATATTTATATATTCTGGTTCAAAAGTTTTTTCATTAACACCAAGCTTAGATTTTGGTAAATCTCTAACATGTCCCATTGATGCAATTACTTTACTTTTACCACCTAAAAACTTTTTTATTGTATTTGCCTTAGCTGGTGATTCGACAATAACTAATTTATCAATCATTAGATTTCCCCCTAGGTTTTTTATACAAATATTATTTACTTATGTATTTTAATTCATTATTATATAAAATGCAAGTACGAATTTTTAGCAAATAAAAAACTTATATTTGCATATAAGTTTTCTATCTTTATTATCTATCATCTATAGCCTTTTCATCAAATGCTTTCTTTTTTGACATTGAAACTGTTTTTGAAATATCTATATCAGGTTGTAAAAAATGCTCTCTTTCTCTTCTAATTGAATCAATTAATCCTGCTGTAACTCTTTCTATCCCAACATCTGATGATCCTGTTCTTAATAGGCTCTTTTCCAATAATAATTCATTTAATACTTCCCTTGTAGCATCTTTGTCTGTTTCAGCCAAATCATCACATATATCTAAAGGAACGTCACCAAATCTGCTTTGTGATACTAAATCTTTAGCAATAGCTCTAATTAGTTTCTTTCTCTTTTCTTTATCAATTACTGCTTCTGCAGGATTCTGTTGCATTACTCCTAATGCAACTTTTTGGATTTTTTTAAGCCTTTCTGCTTCTTGAGCATCATATTGATAATTAGCTTCTTGATTTCTTTCAAGCATACTTGTTAATAAATCCGTATATTTATCTGGATATCTTCTATATAACTCTCTTAATTGTTCTTCAGACATCATTTGTTCACCACTTTCGATAGTTCTTTGAACAATAGCTAATTCATCTTCTTTTGCAGTTTCATCTATTAATTCTTCCACACTATCAACCATATTTTCAGGTGTCATGCACTCTAGCGCTAATTTTCTTTGATCTTCATATATTTCTTGGATTGTTTGATCTACATGTTCAGAATCTGCTAATCTACAATCTTGATTATATAATTCTAGTATTTTTTCTGGACTAACAGTTCTTTTTCCATCTTGGTCAACAGAAAAAATGTCAAAATGATATTTTTCAGCTAATTCTGTTAATCGTTTGTCTTTTCCTTCAATATCTGTTTGAGATAATAAAATCATATATCTTAGTAATTCAGCTTTATTTCCTGTTCCATCTTCGATATCAGCCATTCCTTGAAATTGACCTTCAACATATGCAATTTGTTGAATTGCAAAAGCTGCAATAAGTGCCTCTTCACTTGTAGCTTGTGATGCTATAATGTTTCCTAACTGAACTTGATTATAGCTTGACAAACTATTTTTAACAATTGAATATGCAGCCATAGCACTTGCATATCCTACAGAACGAACTGTATTTAGGTTTTCTAATGCTTGCATTCCTTCATAAAATACACCTGCTGTAACAACCTCTTCAACAACACTTTTATTTTGTTCTTCGTATTGTTCTTGTTCAATAATTTCTTTTACAGCTAGTTCTGTTAATTCTTCTATATTGTTTCCATCTGAGACTTCCATTCCTTTTTCAAAGCTTTCAAAACCTTTTGCTAATAGCATTGGATTACTATTACTTGCTTCTAACATTTTTGAATATGCAATTCTCAAATCTTCAACAATTTCTGCTTTTTCTTTGTTACTAACTTTAATTCCTGAAGCATTTCTGCTCTCAATAATTAAATCAAAGATTTCTTGCATTTTGTCAGAATAGTTTCCAAATTCATTTCCTATTTCCACATTTTCCTCCTATTTTAACAAATCTATTATTTCATTATATATCTTCTCTTCTACATTGCTTGGTGCCATTTTATTAGCTATTTTTCCCATTTCTTCAAGTTCATTCCTGTTGTATATTATATCATTTATTTCTTCAGATAAATTATTTCCATTTACTTCTGAATTCAATATCATTTTAGCAGCACCTATCTTTTTAAGTACCAATGCATTATCTTCTTGTCTGTTAGCTCCAATTGATGGTAATGGAATAAAAATTGCAGGTTTTCCAACAATAGATACTTCTGTTATTGTCATAGCACCACTTCTACAAACAAGCAAATCAGCTATATTTATTAATTCTTCCATATTGTATATGTATGGAATTACTTTTGTATTTTTTATACGATTTATATTTAAATCTTCTTTTTCAAAATTTTCTTTTACAATATCATATTGTTTTGGTCCTGTTGCCCATATAATCTGATACTCACCTTGCTTGTTTTGTTTTATAAGTTCAAAAACTGCTTCATTTATTTTTTGAGCTCCTTGGCTTCCACCATATATTAAAACAATTGGTAAATTACTTTTTATTCCTAATGAATCAAGAATTTCTTTTTTTCTAGATCCAGAAATATTTAATTTCTTAATTTTGGTAGGAGTACCAGTATAAACTACTTTCTTGCAATCTGAAAGCAAATCTTTTGTTTCTTCAAATCCAACTAAAATTTCATCAACTTTTTTAGAAAACATTTTAACTGCTTTTCCAGGATATGCATTACTCTCATGCAATAATGTTGGTATTTTTCTAGCTGTAGCTACAGAAAAAACTGGTCCACATATGTATCCACCTGTTCCAATTACAATATCTGGCTTAAATTCATCAAAAATCTTCTTTACATCTTTTCTGCTAAATATTGTCTTACATATATGAATAAAATTCTTAATAGAAATCTCTTTTTTTAATCCATAAACATCAATTGTTTTTAATTCGTATCCAGCTCTTGGTACTAAATCATTTTCAAGCCCTCTTGGTGTTCCAATAAAAACTATTTCTGAACTAGGATTTTTTTCTTTTATTTCATTTGCAATGGCTAATCCCGGATTAATATGTCCTCCAGTACCAGCTGCTGAAATAATAACCTTCATATTAACATCCTTTCAATATTATAAATATATGTTAACTCTTTTTGTTACTTCTTGAAATGCTCAAAAGCAATCCTACTGCTATTAAATCTGCGAGCATTGCAGATCCACCATAACTGAAAAATGGAAGTGGCATTCCTGTTACTGGAATTGTATTTGTAACAACCGCTATATTTATTAATGCTTGTAATCCTATCATTGTTGTTAACCCAATTGCTAAAAGAGTACCATATGTATCTTCTGCTTTTAAACTAATTACTATTCCTCTCCAAACAAAAATAGCAAATAGTATTATTACTAATATAGATCCAACAAATCCTGTTTCTTCTGCTAAAACTGCAAAAATAAAGTCATTTTGTGGTTCTGGTATATATAAATATTTTTGATTGCTATTTCCAAGTCCTACTCCAAAAAGTCCTCCTGATCCAATAGCATATAAACTCTGGTTAATTTGCCATCCTTTACCTGTTACATCTGACTCGATATCTAACCATGATTTTATTCTACCAATTCTAAATCCAGCATCTTCTCCATTTACTGTTGCATTCATTGTTTTCTTAATATAATATAATGCTCCCATTGGCATTGCACAAACAGCTCCAACAAGAAAATGTACTATTTGTGTACCACCAACAAACATTTCTACAAGCATAATTGCAGCCATAATTATAGTAGCACTAAGGTGATTCTGCATTTTTATCATGATAGCTGCTATTGGTATAAATAAAACAATAGGTAATATAAATCCATTTACAAACTTTCTTATTTCACCTTTTTCTCTTAAGTAAGATAATAGATGTGCATAAACAATTGCTAAACCAACTTTAACAAATTCTGAAGGCTGTAGCGAAAAAAAGCCACCTATATTTATCCATCTTCTTGCACCATTATCTTCTGTTCCTATTAAACCTACCACAGCTAATATTACTACACAGAAGATATAAAGTGGTACAATAAGTTTTTTATATATTCTATAATCTACTTTGGAAAGAATTAGCATTAACACAAATCCTATTGCAACAACTCTTCCCTGTCTTATCAGATATTTTGTACTACTTCCAGTCTCTGAAATAGATGTCGGACCACTTGCTGATAATAGCATCATTAGTCCAACACCAACTAGTATAATTGTTACAATAAAAAGAACATAATCAAATTTTCCGTTCAAGAAAAGTGAAAAGCCTTTTTTATTTTTCTTTGCCATTTTTTATCCTTTCGTTAAATAATCATTACAGCAATCATTGATGAAACAAATGTTACTAAAGAAAAAACTGCAACTACTTTATTTTCTCTCCATCCTGATAACTCGAAATGATGATGAAGTGGTGACATTCTAAATAATCTGTTTCCAGTCTTTTTAAAATATAAAACCTGTAAAATTACAGATAGTGTTTCAATAATTGGAATAATAGCAATTATTAATAAAAATAATGGTATTCTCATAAAAATTGTCATACTAGATATAACTCCGCCTAATAAAAGTGACCCTGTATCTCCCATCATTACTTTTGCTTTATAAAAATTGTAAATTAAGAAACCACATGTGCATCCAATTATAATTGCTCCAAAATTTGAGATTCCAACAAATTCTAATTTTGACGCAATAATTGAAAGTGCAGTTATCATTATTGCACAAACACTTCCTGCTAATCCATCTACTCCATCTGTTAAGTTTACTGCATTTGTAGAACTTAGCATTACTAATATTGTAAATGGAATATAAATCCATGCTGGTAAGTATAAATCATAATTAATAAAAGGTATTATAATATTAGTTCCAATTTTCATGTATTTAAGTAAAAATATTGTATATAACGTAGATATAATCAATAAGCCAAACATTTTTAACTTTGGATTTAATCCTTCTGTATTTTTAAAGACAACTTTTTTTAAGTCATCAATTAATCCTACAATTCCAAAACCCAAACTCGCAAGAGAAACAGCTAAAAGTTGAATTTTATTATTACTATCTTTATTTAAAAGGCAATAACAAACTGTCAAAATAATGATTGTAATCATTATCATTATTCCACCCATTGTTGGTGTTCCTCTTTTTTTCAAATGTGCTCTTGGTCCATCTTCTCTCTCATTTTGACCAATCTTAAGTCTCTTTAAAATTGGTATTATGATTTTTCCTAAGACAGCAGTTAATACAAAAGATATGCCTAAGTATTTTATTTGAGTAATCATTCTAATCTTTTTTCTCCCCTAAAATTTCTTTTACAATGATTCTTTCATCAAAAGGGTTTTTCTGTCCATTTATTTCTTGATATGGTTCATGACCTTTTCCAGCAAGAATTACAATGTCCTTCTTTCCCATCATTTTTAAAGCTTTATCAATTGCTTTTCTTCTATCAACTTCTATTTCATATTTTCCTTTTGTTTTTGAAATTCCAGCTTCAATTTCAGAAATAATATCTTCTGGTTTTTCTGTTCTTGGGTTATCTGAAGTTACAATAGTATAATCTGCTAAACGTCCTGCAACCTCACCCATACGTGGCCTTTTTTCTCTATCTCTATCACCACCACAACCAAATACACAGATTACTTTTCCATGTGTATATGATTTTGTTGCTTGTAATACGTTTTCTAGACTTTCTGCTGTATGAGCATAATCTATCATTACAGCTAAATCTGCAGCATTAGGTACAAGCTCGTTTCTTCCTGGAACAAGAACTTCATCTAATCCTTCTTTTATTTTTTCAGCATCTATTCCTAATGCATTAGCAACAGAAATAACAGCTAATGCATTATATACACTATATCTTCCTGGAATATTTACTTTTATTCTCTCATTTTTCATATTTATTTTAACTTTAAAGTCAACGCTTATATTTGTTATAGTAATATCTTTTGCTAATAAATCTGCTTTGTTATCAATTGCATATGTTTTTATATCACAATTTGGTGAAGAACTAATTATTTTACTACATTTAAAATCATCCGCATTTACAAATCCTTTGGGAGCCATTTGGAATAATTTTAATTTTGATTCAAAATAATCTGCCATATCTGGATGTTCTTTTGGACTAATATGGTCTTTGTATAAATTTGTAAATACTGCATAATCAAATTGAGTTCCAGCAACTCTATTTAATTTTAAGCTTTGAGAAGAAACTTCCATTACTACATAATCTGCTCCTTCTTTAGCCATATATGCAAATAATTTTTGTAATTCTAAGCTTTCAGGTGTTGTTCTAGTGCTTTCTTGAATTCTTTTATCTCCAATAGAACTTTCTATTGTACCGATTAAACCAACTTTATATCCCGCTTTCTCTAATACTGATTTAAGCATATATGTTGTTGTGGTTTTTCCTTTTGTTCCTGTAACACCTATTAATTTAAATTTTTTTGAAGGATTATCGTAAAAATTGCAAGAACACATTGCTAAACCATATCTTGTATCATCAGTAATGATTACTGTTATATCTTTGGGCAACTTTATTTTTTTCAAATCTGCATTCATATCTAGCATAACTGCTTTTGCACCATTTTCAATTGCTTGTTTTACAAAATCGTGTCCATCAACATCAAATCCTTTAATTGCAATAAACAAAGAATCCTTTGTTACTTTTCTTGAATCACTTTCTATGCTTTTGATATCTAAATCTAGATCTCCTTTAGCTTTACAATTTGTGATTCCTGATATAATTTTCTTTAACTCCATTTATAGTCCCCTCCAAAATATTATAGTTCAATGATATTATATAGCAAATATATTTTTTTGTACAGAAAATATTTAAATTTCTTTATAATATATATTATGCTATATAATTATCATTACAACAAAAAAATCCTGAGAATTTATATCTCAGGATTCTTTATATATTCTACTCTTCTACTTTTTTAAACATATCTTTTCCAACTCCGCAAAGTGGGCAAACCCAATCATCTGGTAAATCTTCGAATTTTACGCCTTCCACTGATTCATCATAGATATGTCCACAAACTGTACATTCATATTTCATACTCTTTTCACCTCCTAATTTAATATTTCTTTTACTAAAACTTCCATATCTTCTTTATTTTTATCATTCATAGATGTTTTAATTGATACTACTGTGTCACAAATATTTACGTCTTTCATACCGCTTAATATTTCTTTAATGTTTTTAGCAGCCATAGGCGCCCATGAACCATTTTCAATGATTCCAACTTTTCTATTTTGATAGTTTTTATGAGCTAAATCTCTTAAAAACAATTCTGTTGCTGGAAATAATCCTGCATCATATGTTGGTGTTGCAATTATCATTTTATCATATCTAAATGCATCCTCTACTGCTTCTGCAATATCTTCTCTTGCTAAATCACTTACAGTTACTTTTTTAGCTCCAGCACCTTTTAACATTTTTTCTAATTGTTCTACAGCTTTTCTTGTATTTCCATGAATAGAATTATATGCAACAAAAACTCCATCATCTTCTGGTGCATAACTACTCCATGTGTTATATTTATCAATATAATAATCTAAATTTTCATTTAATATAGGGCCATGTAATGGGCAAATTGTATTTATTTCTAATGTAGAAGCTTTTTTTAATAATAACTGAACTTGTGCTCCATATTTTCCACAAATATTAAAATAATACCTTCTAGCTTCGCATGCCCAATCCTCATCTGTATCCAAGGTACCAAATTTGCCAAAGCCATCTGCTGTAAATAACACTTTATCTGTTTGATCATAAGTTACCATTACTTCTGGCCAATGTACCATCGGTGCCATAAAGAATTGTAATGTATGTTCCCCTATAGTTAATGTTTCCCCTTCAGATACAATTACAAATCTTGAAGAATAATCTTTATCAAAAAACTGTGTTATCATTTCTGAAGCTTTTTTACTTAATACTATTTTCATTTCTGGATATTTTTCAGCTATTACTTGAATATTTGCTGAATGATCTGGTTCTAAATGTGAAATTACTAAATAGTCTGGTTTATTGCCTGCCAAAGTTTTTTCAATATTTTCTAGCCATTCTACTGATGCTCTTTTATCTACTGTATCCATAATAACTATTTTTTCATCTTTAATCATATAAGAATTATATGATACTCCATTTGGAACAATATATTGACTTTCAAAAAGATCTAATGTTTTATCATTAACACCTACATAATCTATTGAATCTGTTACTTTAAATGTCATTACAATTTCTCCTTCTCTATTTTATGAAGCTCATCTTCACAGTCCTAATTATATATTATTAAGTATTTAAAGTAAAGAAAAAGCAGAGATTTTATCTCTGCTTTTTCTTGTGTTCTACAAATTTATTTATAATATGAGGTTTTTATTATTTGCATTTATCACAATATGGACATGTAGTACAATTATCATCTTTTTTCTTAATTATTGCTACTATTCTCCATACAAATATTGCAACAACTGCAAGTATTATTAATATATTAGCTATATTTAATGTACCATTTTCAATTCTACTTCCTATTTGATATACAATTGTACCTAATACCCATGCACATAATGTTTGGAATCCAACTGTTTTTAATAGTTTTTTGGTAGAACCTAACTCTCTCTTCATAGCTCCTATTGCTCCAAAACATGGTGCACTAAATAGGTTAAACACCATAAATGCATATGCAGCAGATACTGATAAACTTCCAAATATTCTTCCTTCAGCAAATATTTCACTTCCCTCTTCAACATCTTCTGATAATCCAGAAATAACTGCCATTGAAGAAACTACTTGCTCTTTAGCAACTAATCCTTGTACTGCAGAAACTGTAGCTCCCCAGTTATTTTCTCCAAGAAGTGGATAAAATACCCAAGATATCTTATGTCCAACAGTTGCAAGCATGCTATTTTCTATATCTACTCCATATTCCATACTAAACGAAAATGATAGTAAGAACCAAATTACTATAGAGCAAAGTAAAATAACTGATCCTGCTCTTTTTATAAATGCTATTACTTTATCCCAAACATCTTTTGCTACGTATTTTACACTTGGTACTTTGTATTCTGGAAGTTCACTTATGTATGAGCTATTTGAATGCTTAAATATTGTTCTAGACATCACAAATGCTGATAATATAATTACTAATATTGCTAAGAAGTATAGTGATGCAGAAACAAATCCTGATGTTCCTTCAAAAAAGTATCCTGCAAATAATGCTATAATTGGTAGTTTAGCACTACATGGTATAAATGGTACAAGCATTGTTGTCATTTCTCTTTCACATTCATTTTCTATAATTCTTGTTCCCATAATTCCTGGTACTGAACATCCGGATCCTACTATAAATGGTATTAAACTTTTTCCACTTAATCCTAATCTTCTAAATAACTTGTCTAATAAAAATGCAATTCTTGACATATATCCTGTTGTTTCTAGTAATGAGATACATAGGAATAGAATTATTAATTGTGGGATAAATCCAAGTACTGCACCAACACCAGCAATTACTCCATCTACAACTAAACTATTTAAAATCTCAGATGTTCCAACAGATTCTAGACTTTCACCAGCCCATTCTGCAAATGCATCCATGTGTTCTCCAACCCAATCTACTGTAGCAGTTCCTACAACTCCAACAGACAAGTAGTAAACTAAGAACATAATAACAACAAATATTGGAAATGCAAGCCATTTGTTTAAGAATACTTTATCTAATTTGCTAGATACGCTTTCTGGTACAGGCATTTTTGTATAACATTCTTTCTTAACTTTTTCTATAAAACTATATCTTTCTGTAGCAATTACTTCTTCTAGATCTGTATCATACATTTTTGATAATTCTTCTCTTTGTTTATCAATTTCATTTGTATTTAATTCTACAAACCTTTTATCCATTTCTAAAAGTTTTACCGCTACAAATCTCTTATGATTTGAATTTATAGCATTTTCTGTATAAGTTATAGTTTTTTCCAAATTTTCATCAAATATTTTTGTTCTATCTAAATCTCTTTTATCACCTATTTCTTTTATTAATTCATCAATTCCTGTTTCCTTTAGTGCAGATATCTTAATTACTCTTGTTCCAAGTGCTTTTTCTAACTTTTTAGCATCTATAACTATTCCTTTTTTCTCCAAAATATCTGCCATATTAAGTGCAACTATTACTTTAATATTTGTAAGTTCCATAAGTTGTGTTGTTAAATATAAACTTCTTTCGAGTGATGTACTATCTACAATGTTTATTATTACATCTGGATTTTCTTCAAATACATATTTTCTAGATATTTCTTCTTCCATACTATATGGGCTTAAAGAATAAATTCCTGGTAAATCTGTAAGTTCATGTTCAGTACCTTTTATTTTTCCAACCTTTTTTTCTATTGTAACACCTGGCCAATTTCCTATTTTGGCATTCATCCCTGTCAAGTAATTAAATAATGTTGTTTTACCACTATTTTGGTTTCCAACTAATCCAACCTTCATTATTTAATCACCTCCACTTCTATTTGCTCTAGTTCTTTTTTACTAATACAAAGCTCGTAATCTCTAAGTTCAATATCTACTGGATCCCCCATAGGTGCTTTTCTTATTATTTTTACTACAACACCTCTTGTTACTCCCATATCTAGTAAGTGCCTACGAACTTCCTTATCAGAGACATTTAATGCTACTACTTTAGCTTTGTCTCCTACTTTTAATTTACTTAAATTCATATCAACCTCCAAACATGAAAATCTTTTCATCTTTGTTTATATTATATTTTATAATTTAAATAATGTCAATATAAATTGAAACACATTTCATATTACGATTTGACTTTTTCTTTTTATTTATTTATACTAATCTTATACACAAAATACTTGCAATTTGTGGAGGAATGTTATGGAAAATCATGAATTAAGACAACCTGTTCAAAAAAGAGCAATCGAAAAGAAAAATAGAATTATAGAATGTGGTTTTAAATTGATGTGTGAAAAAGGATATCATAATGTTGATTGTATTGAAATCGCAAAAGTATCTGATGTTGCAACTGGGACAATTTATCAATATTTTAAAGATAAAAGAGATATCTTTTTGCAAGGACTTCAAAAAGAAGCCTCTGGAAAGTTATTCCCTATTTTAGAATTTAAAGATAAAAAAATAACAAAAGATACATTGTATAGTACAATAGATAAAATAATAACTGTTTCAATTAAAAAGCATACTATGTCTCAAATAGCCCATGAAGAAATTATGGCAATGCAACATTCAGATTCTGATGTCGCAAAAATATTTGAAAAATACGAACTTGAAGCAACAAATGTTGTTGTTGAATTATTCGAAAAGAATGGTTTAAAACTTGAAAATGCTTATGAAAAAGCTCACTTGATTATTATTTGGATAGACGACTTGTGTCATGAAATTGTTTATCATAAACATGATAATATTAATTATGACAAAATGAAAGAACTTGTAATTAACTCAATAATTAATTTGTTAAAATAAAAAACTTCCTAAAACAGGAAGCTTTTTTATTTATATAATTTTTCCACCACCAACAACAATATCATCTATGTAAAAAACAGCTGATTGACCTGGTGTTATTGCCCTTTGTGGCTCATCAAATATTATTTTTATTAATTTATTTTCTTGAATTATAGTAGCTCTTGCAGATTTAGTTGAATATCTTGTTTTTACTTCTACCTTTAATGGTTCTTTTATTTCATCAAATAATAGTAAATTTATATCTCCTACTAAAACTTCTTTTTGATAAAGTTCTTTTTCTTCTCCAACTATTACTTCATTTTTTTCACTATTAAATCCAAGTACAAAAAGTGGAACCGGATTTGCAATTCCAAGTCCTCTTCTTTGACCTATTGTGTAATTGTAAAGGCCTGTATGTTTTCCTAAAATTTTGCCTTCTTTATTCACAATATTTCCTTCTTTAGGTTTTATATTAGAATTTGTTTCTAAAAACTTTTTGTAATTTCCATCTGGTACAAAACATATATCTTCACTATCTGGTTTGTTAGCTACTTTTAAATTATTGTTTCTTGCAATTTCTCTTATTTTATCTTTACTTTCAAAATCTGCTAGTGGAAACACTACATGTTCTATTAATTCTTTTGGAATACTCCATAAAACATAGCTTTGATCTTTTGCTCCTGCTTTTGATTTTTTCAAAACCCATCTTCCATATTTTTCACTATATTCAGTTTTTGCATAATGTCCAGTAGCAATATAATCGCATCCTAGCTCTTTTGCTTTTTCCCACATTATTCCAAATTTCATATATCTATTACATTCAATACAAGGATTTGGTGTTTTGCAATTTGCATAGCAATTAATAAAATCATCTATTATATGTTTTTTAAATTCTTCTTTACATTCATAAGTGAAGTGTGGTATTCCTATTTGATTACACACATTTTTTGCATCTATATAAGTATTAATATTGCAGCAACTGCTACCTGCAAACAGTTCAAGTGTAGTCCCAATTACATCATATCCACTTTCTTTTAGCAAAAGTGCAGATACCGAGCTATCTACTCCTCCACTCATGCCTAATAATACTTTTTTATTTTCCATTTTAATGACAGCAATCTGATTTAATTTTACCAGATTCTTCTCCTTTATTTATCATATCTTCTAAAGTATGCCATGCTAAAAGTGCACATTTTACTCTTGCCGGCATATTAGAAACATTTTTAAATGCTATTGCATCTTCCAATTTTTCTAGTTCTTCTTCTGTTTTTGTTTCTCTTTTTATCATTTCTATAAATGTTTTTATAATTTCTTTTGCTTCTTCTAATGTTTTTCCTTTTAGTGTATCTATCATTATAGAAGTTGAAGCTTGTGATATAGCACATCCATGTCCTGTAAATGCCATATCTTCTATTATATTTCCATTTAATTTTAACTCTAAGCTTATTTCATCACCACAATTTGGATTATGTCCTAATTCACAAAAATCTGCATGATCTAATTTCTTTTTGTTATATGAATTCATTCCATGTTCCATTATTAGTTCATTATAAGCTTGTTCTAAATCGTCCATTATTTCTCCTATTTTACTATATATTTTTCAAACATATTATATGCTTTATTAAGTCCCTTAACAAGATTATCTACATCTTCTTTTGTATTATAAATATAAAAGCTTGCTCTACATGTTGAATCAATTCCTAAAAATCTCATAAGTGGTTGTGCACAATGGTTTCCAGAACGCACACATACACCTTCTGAATCTAAGATGCTTGCAACATCATGTGGGTGTACTCCTTTGATATTAAATGAGATAACTCCATTATGATTTTCTCTATTAGGAGTCATGTATAATGTTAAATAATCTAATTTAGAAAGCTCTTGTCTTGCATAATCTATTAACTCTTCTTCTATTTCTTGAATTTTATCATAACCAATACTTTCAATATAATCTATTGCTGCCCCAAGTCCAATTACACCTTCTACATTTTGTGTTCCTGCTTCAAATTTGTTTGGAAGTGGTGCAAATGTTGTATCTTGCTCATACACATATTCAATCATATCTCCACCCATTAAAAATGGATTCATTTTGTTTAATATCTCTTTTTTACCATATAAAATTCCAATTCCAAGTGGCGAAAGCATTTTATGACCAGAAAATACTATAAAATCTGCATCCATTTTTTGTACATCTATTCTCATATGAGGAATGCTTTGTGAACAATCTACAATTACAATAGCACCTTTTTTGTGCGCTATTTTTATTATTTTTTCTATGTTATTTATTGTCCCTAATACATTTGATACATGAGTAATTCCAACTACTTTTGTTTTATCAGTAATTTTGCTTTCTATCTCTTCATCTGATATTTCAAATTCATCATTCATATACATATATCTTAAAGTACTTCCAGTAGCTTTTGTTACTTTTTGCCATGGAACTAAGTTTGAATGATGTTCCATAATTGATAAAACAACTTCATCACCTGATTTTAGATTATCCATTCCATATGAATATGCAATTAAATTCAAGCTTTCAGTAGCATTCTTTGAAAATATTATTTCTTCTCTATTTCTAGCATTTATGAATTTTGCAATCTTGGTTCTAGTATTTTCATACTCTTCTGTTGCCTCAATGCTTAAAAAATATGCTCCTCTATGTGGATTCGCATTATAATTTTCATAATATTTTTTGATAGCATCAAGAACTTGTTTTGGTTTTTGAGTTGTTGCTCCGCTATCTAAATAAGTAATTTTTCTATTATTTAATATTGGAAAATCTTGTTTTATATCCATTTTTTCTCCTTTTTATTTGTGTAGCCTTTTATCCTTTTTATATCATATTACATTTTAATTCTTGCAAAAAATCTTTTATTAGATTATTCAATTCCTTATATTTATAATCTTCACTGACATTAAAATGATAATGGCTATTTTGCCTTTTTATTAGTTCACCATTTTTGCCATAGTACTCCATTTTAAAGTTTGGATTTGTAACAGTATTGTCGTCATTCATATCATTGGCTAGTTGTTCCATTTTTTCTAACTCATCACTTGTTATCATATATTCTGTATAGTCTTCATATTGTGTTATTTTTTTTGCATAATCATCATCAAAACATGGTTTTCTATACGTAATACAACATACTTTTCCATTACTAAACACTTTATAAGATACTTGATTTACCGGTTGATACCCCATAATTATTTGTAAATCTGTTAGTTTAGAATCATCCATAAAGTTAACTTCAAATTTTAAGTACTCTCCTTCTTCAGGACTAATAGAATTCCACTTGTTTTCGAATCCTTTCTTTCTTAAGAAAAAATAGCATCTGTATCCGACAAATATTAATTCTATCGCAACAACAATAATCACCAAAATTAAAACTAATTTTAAAATTATTTTCTTCATACTTAATCTAACCTCTTATCAATCTCATATAGTATTTCGTTTTTCAATGCTTGGTTTTTTATTGATTCTAAAATTTTATTAAATCTTGCTCTTACTAATAACTTCATAGCAGCTTTATAATCAAATCCTCTACTCATTATATAGAATAGCTCTTTTCCATCTGCTTTTCCTGCTGAACTGCTATGGTTTCCTTCTACATCTTCTTCCGAACATAATAGCATTGGAAGCGCTATTGATTTTGCTGTGTCTGATAAAAGCATACAGTTTTCATTTTCATTTCCAGTTGCTTTTTTGCATCCTCTTTTAAAATCTATTGTTCCTTTGAAATTCTTTTTAGCATTGTCTTTTAAAGCTCCTTGAACTTCAATACTTACATTAGATTTCTCTCCTCTTAGTTCTGCTATATAGTTTAAATCAAATACTTGATTTTTATTTCCTAGATAAATTGTATTTAGCTGATTATCAGCATTTTTTCCAATAATATTTGAATAATAATTTGTTATACTATTCTTTCCACCAAAATCTACTATGCAATAATTAACTTTTGCTTCTTCTTCAATGTTATTTTGAATTGATAAAAAGTTATTTGAATTATCATTTAATAAATTAACAACAACAATAGTTAAGTTTGAATTTTTCTTAGCATTTACTCTTATAATTCCGTTGTGATATGAATCTACTTCTCTTGAAACATATTTAATTATTACTGTCTCCTTTGTATCTTCGTTTGCATCTATTTCAATATCTTCAATAAGGTTGTTATTGCTATTATCAAAATTGAAATTAAATTGAAGTTCTCTATTGGTTTTACTATTGATTTCTGCTTTAATTCTCACATTAGCATTTTCTTTGACTTGTTCTATTAAATCATTACCTAATCCATAGCTTAAATCTATTGGACTAGTATTATCTGTTAATCTTACTTTTGTATCTTCACATATAGTTTCTAATGATTTAAATTCTTTTATTTTGGTAGGAATTTTCTCATTAATCTCAATATTGTTTATTCTAAAATTCTTAGCTGTTCTAACAGGAGTCTCATTTAATTTTAGCATTTTATTTTTCCTTTCTTTTATAAAAATATAATATATCTTCTGAATTTTTTATTTTTTTATATACTTGATCAATATCAATTTTACTAATAAATTCTATGTACTCATCTACTGATTCATATGTCATTATTTGTAGTTCGCCATCATGAAATTCAAAATATTTTTGATCTAATTTTTCAGGTATTTTAATATCATATTTTTTTATAAGATAACTATTTAATATATCATAGTCTTGATATAGTTGTTTTAAAAACTCTTCTTTTGACATATTTTCTAGCATAATATTATTAAAAAAACAATTATAAAAATAATAATCTACTAGTAAATGTAGAAAAAATCCTCTGTCATAGCTTGTTTCAATTTTATTATTTTCTACATATTTTTCTATTCCAACTTTTGTTCCTAGCCATTTCTTAGCATTTGTTTCATTTGTATTTAATGAATAATGCGTTATTTTTTTATTTGGTACATTATCAACATCAACAGTTGCTTCATAAAATTCTTGTTCATTTTCATTATGTTCTTTCAAATATGTTTTAGCAATTGCTAAATGCATTGCGTAGCTTGCCATTATCCTATTGCTCCTTCCAATTCAAGATTGATTAAATTATTCATTTCAACAGCATATTCAACAGGAAGTTCCTTAGAAATAGGATATGCAAATCCTCTTACTATCATTGCTTTTGCATCTTCTTCAGACATTCCTCTGCTCATTAAATAGAAAATTGTTTTATCTGAAATTTTTCCGATTTTTGCTTCATGTGAAAATTCTACTTCATCTGTTTCAATATCATTTGTTGGAATTGTATCTGATACAGAAATATCATCTAACATTAAACTTTCGCAAGATACTGATGATTTAGATTTTGGAGCATTTTTAGTAATCCTTACTAAACTCCTATAAGTACATTTTCCACCATTTTTAGAAATAGATTTTGCGTTTACAACACTTGATGTGTTTGGTGCATTATGAACTACTTTAAATCCATTATCTAGATTTTGTCCTTTTCCTGCAAAAGAGATTCCTGTGAATTCTGTTTTAGCATTTTCTCCATTTAATATACTCATTGGGTATAACATTGAAATCTTTGATCCGAATGAACCAGATACCCAATCAACTTGTGCATTTTTACCAACTAATGCTTTTTTTGTATTTAAATTAAGCATATTCTTTGACCAATTTTCTATTGTTGAATACCTTAAATATGCTCCATCTTTAACAAATAATTCAACACAACCAGCATGTAAATTTACTTTATTATATTTTGGTGCTGAGCATCCTTCTATAAAATGAAGACTTGCTCCTTCATCTACTATTATAAGAGTATGCTCAAATTGTCCAGATTCTGGTGAATTTAATCTAAAATAACTTTGAAGTGGTATATCTACTTTTACTCCTTTTGGTACATATACAAATGATCCTCCAGACCAAACAGCACCATGAAGTGCAACAAATTTGTGATCATTTACTGGAACACATTTCATAAAATGCTCTTTTACCATTTCTGGATATTCTCTCACTGCTGTTTCCATATCTGTATAGATTACACCTTGTTTAATTAGGTCTTCTTTCATACTATGATATACAACTTCTGAATCATATTGTGCTCCAACTCCAGCTAAACTTTCTTTTTCGGCTTCTGGAATTCCTAATTTATCAAATGTTCCTTTAATATCTTCTGGAACATCATCCCATGATGAAGCCATTTTTCCTTTTGGTCTAACATATGTTGCAATTTCATTCATGTCTAATTCAGATAAATCTGGTCCCCATGTTGGAAGTTCTAAGCTATTATAAACTTCTAAAGCTTTTAATCTAAAATCTCTCATCCAATCTGGGTCATTTTTCTGTTTGGATATTTCTTCAATAATCTCTTTTGTTAAACCTTTTTTTATTTTATAGTCATAATTGTCCTTATTTCTAATATCATAAATATTTCTATTAATTTCCTCTACTTGCGTTTTAGCCATTATAGCAATCTCTCCTTAATTCTTATATTTAGCATATCCATTTTCTTCTATTTCTTTAGCAAGTTCTCCAGAACCTGTTTTAACAATTTTTCCATCTACTAGAATATGAACATAATCTACTTTTAAGCTGCGTAAGATTTTTGTATTATGAGTAATAATCAAAACCGCATTGTTTTCATTTTTAAACATTTCTATACCTTTTGAAACAGTTCTAATTGCATCAACATCAAGTCCTGAATCTGTTTCATCTAATATTGCAAGTTTTGGATTTAATACAAGCATTTGAAGAATTTCGTTTTTCTTTTTCTCTCCACCAGAAAATCCAACATTTAAGCTTCTTTCCATGTTATTTGGATTCATGCTTAATTCTTCCATATATTTTTGAAGTTCTTTTTTGAATTCAAATATTTTTACTGGTTGCCCAGTAACTTTATTTTTGGCATATTTCAAGAAATTTGTAACTGAAACTCCTGGTATTTCTTCTGGTAATTGGAATGACATAAATATTCCTTTTCTCGCTATTTCATCTGTTCTACTTTCAGTTATATCTTCATTTTCAAATAATATTTTCCCTTTTAGTTTTGTATAAACAGGATTACTAAAAATTGCATTTGCTGTTGTTGTTTTTCCAGAACCATTTGGTCCCATAATAACATGTATTTCACCCTTGTTTATTTTTAAATTTATTCCCTTTAATATTTCCTTCTCTTCTGCATTTACATATAAATCCTTGATTTCTAACAAACTATTACTCATTTTGTATCTCCCCTAATTTATTTTTTTAGCAGTTCTTCTTACACAAGCTCTGCATACTTCTTTATTAACATCATAGTTGCAATCTAAATTATTTAATGACAATGTTTTATGTACATATCTTGCAAGCTTATTTATAGTATTATCATTTATTGATGATTTTATATTTTCAGCTTCACTTTTTGCCTCTTCTTCATCTAAACCTAACACATCTTTTAAAAATAAATAAACTATATCATATGTTTCAATAATTTTTTTAGCTAAGTTTTCGCCTGAATCTGTTAGTTCTATTTTTCCATATAATTCATAATTTACTAAACCATTTTCTTTTAGATTATTAATTGCTTTATTAACACTTGGCTTAGTACAATTCATTTTTTCTGCAATGTCTGTTACTCTAATGTTATCATTCTGCTGTTTTAATATATACATACATTTTAAATATTCTTCTAAAGACTTTGAAATCATAACTTTCTCCTTTTTGTTAACTACGGCTAACATTATACTACGGATATAAATGTTTGTCAAGGCTAACTCTTTCTTTTTTATTCAAATTTTGCACTTTTTATGTTTTTTATTACAATCCGTTTATAAATGGTAAAATATATTTCGAGACTAAAGGAGATAATAACAATTCAAATGATCCTGATTTAATTCCAATTGAAAACATTGTTGGAATAACGCCATTAAAATTATGTGTATTTTAGTTACTTTTCAGAAAAAAAAATATAGTCATTTTTGACTATATTTTTAAAATTGATTATCTATTTTGGTAAACACTTTTCCTAATGAATCATTTATTACTAAATCTGCCATATTATCAAGTGGAGTAGCATCTTTGTTTATTAAAATCAGCTTCGAACCTTTAAAATAATTTATTAGTCCACTTGCAGGATATACAGTAAGCGAGGTACCTGCAATAATCAAAACATCTGCTTCACTAATTACTTTAATTGAATTACTTACTATTTCATCATCTAATCCTTCTTCATATAAAACAACATCAGGTTTAATTATACCGCCACATTTTTCGCATTTAGGAATAATGTTTTTACAATTGAAAACATATTCTGGCCCATAAAATTCTTTACATTTTGTACAATAATTTCTATAAACACTCCCATGTAATTCATAAACAACTTTTGAACCTGCTTTTTGATGAAGTCCATCAATATTTTGAGTTATAACTGCTTTTATTTTCCCCTGTTTTTCTAGTTTTTCCAAAACTTTATGAGTAATGTTAGGCTCATATTCTAATGAATTTAACTTATCTTTATAAAATTTATAAAATTCTTCTGTGTGATTTACAAAAAATGTGTGGCTTAACATCATTTCAGGTGGATACTTGTATTTTTGATTATAAAGTCCATCTTTACTTCTAAAATCTGGTATTCCACTTTCTGTTGAAACTCCAGCTCCACCAAAGAATACTATATTATTGCTATCTTTAATTATTTTTATTAATTCTTCAAACATATATTTCCTTCTTAATAAATATTTTTGTCTGTAACTATTAAATCCATTTTTATATCTGTTTTTTCAGCTGGTAAGTCTCCTTCATAAATTTGTTCCTCATAACAAATTCCTATTTTCATACAATTCACATTTGATAAAAATCTATCATAATATCCGCCACCATAACCAAGTCTGTTTTTCTCTTTATCAAAACTTAATCCTGGAACAATAATTAAATCGATTAAATCATTCTGTACTAGATTTTCTTCTTCTGGTATTGGCTCGTCAATACCAAATTTACTTTTTACAAAAATTTCATTATTAGAGATTTTATAAAACTTTAAATTGTTTTCAACTACTTTAGGAAGTATCACTACTTTTCCATTATTTAGAGAATAGTCTATAATTTCAGTAGTATTTATCTCTGATCCAAAGCTTTTAAAAATAGCTATTATTTTAGATTTTTTATATTTTTCAAGATTTATAAGTTTTTCTTTAATTACTAGTGTTTTTTCTTCTTTGTTTTTTATATTGTTTCTAATTATTTTATACTTTCCTCTTATTTCTTTTTTCATAAAATCACTCTTTATTTGTTACTAATAATCTTTTATTATATGCTTGTAATAAACCTAAATAAACAACCTTTGTATTAGCTATATCTCTAAAATCCTCTGGTCTTATTAGTTCTGGTAAGTTTAAATCAATCTCAGATTTTTCTGTTATGTATTTAATAAACTCTGCACAATAAAAACATCTCTTTTTACTTAATTTAATTTTAAAATAAATCGCAAACAATCCTAAAACATTAAAACTAAATGACTTTCTATTATGCTTTATATTTAAAATTAAAAATCTTAACTTCTCATACTGCTCATCTGTAACATTTAAAACCGTAATTCTAGCTCTGGTATTCTTAAATCTCTTAAATGTTCCTCTTCTAGTGCTTTCATGTATAAAACCACCTATAAATGGATTATATGGATTCAGTCTTCCAAAGCTATACATATGATTTAAATCTTTATCTAATGACAAAGATATATGCGCATATTCGTCTTTCATAAAAAACTTAATAATTCTAGAAAGCATTGTTCCCGTATCAGTTAAGACAAAATATATTTTTTTCATTCATTACTTCCCTTTTATTTAATATTCTAATTCTTTTAGCCAATCTCTGACCGTACTACTAGATTCTTCATTTCTAGCAATACTTCCTCTTATAGATAAGCCTTTTGTATTTACAGTACTATCTGTCATTTTATTTTTTATATAATTAAATGTACCTGCATTTCCGGAACCTTCATGAGTATTAAATGGTATTATAGTTTTACCTGAAAAATCATATTTCTCTAGAAATGTATTTATTATCATAGGTACAGCTCCACACCAAATTGGATATCCTATAAATATAGTGCTATACTTTGATAAATCCACATCACCTTTAAACTGTGGTCTAGCATTTTGCTCCTTTTCATATGTAGCAAAATCTGTACATGCTTTATAATCTGCTGGATATGCTTTTACAGGATCTATTTTAAACAAATCCGCTTTTTCTCCAAAGTAATCTTTTATGAAACCTGCCATAATTTCTGTATTACCAACTTCAACAGTTCCTACTGAATAGTTTTCATCCGCTCTTGAGAAAAATGCTATTAATATTCTATTTTCAGAACTTTCATCTGTCTTTTCTGTTTTGACACTGTTTTCTGTTTTTCTTTCAATAGCTTCTGATCTAGCATTAGAAGCTAATCCACTCTCATTAGAATTTTTATTTCCTGATACATTCTCAGCTTGATTAAATGCATATATTCCAACTCCTATTAGAATAGTAGCGATTATTAAAACTCCTGTTATTATTCCATAAGTTACTTTTTTATTCATGATGTTCTCCTTTTCCTTAATATAATTGAACTTCTCATTAGTCTATATACTATCATAAGAGAATGATACACTAATAATCCTAATTTTAGTTCTTTTAAAAACTCTTCTCTATTTGCAAAAAAGTTATCCAAAATAATTATTCTTTGTCTAAAAGTTAATAATTTAAATATCTTCATATCTTTAAACTTTATTGTTTCATTGTTTTTTTTCACATTATCGCAATAAAATAATTTACAAGATAAATTAGAAGTTTTACATCCTGTTTCACTTTGATTAATACATATTCTACAACATCCGTTTTTTATATTACATCCTGGATATTGATGATTTATACACTGTCCATCTTTAAATTGGCACATATTCTTGCCTTTATAAAACTTATCTATTCTATTGCAACTATAATCATAAATATATTCTATTCGCTTTGATTTCTTTTTAATGTTTAATGCTGTAATAATACCTTGTAATTCTTCATCATCTAAACTAGACTTAAACATTACTCTTTTATATAAAAAAGTTTTATACAAAAACAATTTAGAATAAAATTTTTTCTTATTATCTACTAAAATTTCCTTCATTTTTTTTTACCTTAAAATATTATTTTTCTACATAAGATACTGCTGTTTTTAAAGTGCTCAACAAGAATAAAGAAATAATAATTCCACCCAAAATATCACTTGCCCAATGAACACCAGAAATAATTCTTCCAATTACAATTGATAGCATAATTATGATTGTTATAACATTTAATATTTTTCTTATTTTTTCATTTTTAATAAAATATTTGCTTACTAATAATGAACTTCCGCAAATACATATTGCAAGTAAAGTATGACTTGATGGATATGAAGCTTCTAATTCTCCATCTATTATTGTTGGTCTATAATTTATAATCACTTTTTCAAAAAATACATATACACATACAAATACGAAATAAAATACTCCTAAAAAGATAAGCTTCTTATCAACTTTTGCTAAACTCTTCTCTGAAATTAGTTGTTTTACTCCTTGAATTCCATAATAAGCAATTAGCAAAAATGGAAGTACTCCTAAATATTTAGTTATATTATACCAAGTCATATTTACTCCAATAAAATTATGTACGCTCTCATTAATTGCAGAAAAGCCAACCTCTGAACCATTAGGGCCAATAGGTGCAACATCGATATTTTTAACTAAAATAGTATAGCAAACTGATAAAATAAGTAATACTATACTTATTGATAAATATTTTTTGTTCATAATTTTTCCTTTCTAATTATTATACTAATAAATTATATTCGTTTTTATTTTATTATTTCATAAAGCAATTTACAAGCTAATATTCTCTTTACAGCTGTATTTATTTGTTCTTCACTTATAGTTCCAGCATTTACAGCATCAATAACTTGTTTCTTCTCTTCTTTAAAATTTGATGAAATTATCAAATCATTTCCAGCAATAACTGCTTGCGTAGCAGAATTATCAGAAAAGTTTTTAATTGCTCCCATTTCTAAATCATCTGTCATAATTAAACCTGAAAATTTCAAATCTTCTCGTAATATTTTATTTACTTTTGGAGAAAGTGATGCTGGCAACTCATCATCCATACAATTTACTATATTATGACTCACTAAAATAACTGGAGCACCAGCTTCTATTCCTTTTATAAATGGTATAAAATCTTTATTTTTAAATTCTTCATACTCTCTATCATCGATAACCATATCTTTATGTGTATCTAAATTATCTCCATATCCAGGGAAATGCTTCATTACTGAAACAATTTTATCTGTATTCATTTGTGTTATTATTTTCTCAGCATATTCATTTGTTTTTGAAATGTCTGTTCCAAATGATCTATCATATATAAAAGAATCTTCATTAGCCGGGATATCAACTACAGGAGTTAAATTCATATTTAATCCTATGCTTTTTAATAATGTAGTTTTTTCGTTTGAATCTGATAATATCTTGTTAATTCCATATTTTATAAAAATTTCTTGTGGAGATTGAAATCTTTCGTCTCTAAATTCTTCAAACTGGCTAACTCTAACTACTGTTCCACCTTCTTCATCAACTCCTAAGAATAATGGTATTTTACTATTCTTTTGATTTTCTGTTAGCTTTTCTAATATCGATTCTTTAGTTTCATCTTTAAAATCATCACCAAATAAAATATATCCACCTGGATTTTCATCTATTATTTCTTTGTTTGAAGCATCTCCAGAATATCTAACTATAAACATTTGCCCAACTTTTTCTTCTAAAGTCATGAAGTACATGATTCCTTCAGCTTTATCATAATACTTACTAAGCAAATCCGAATTTCCTTTTTCCTCAATCACTACATTATTTTCTATAGCTACTTTATCTTCATAATTGTTATTAAATATTATTGCTGATAAAATACAACAAACTATTATTAGAATGATAAATAAGAAAAAATGTAGCACAGATTTTACTATTTTTTTTAGCACATTATTCACTCTTTCTTTTTATTATATCTATATTTATTATTTCCTTTATAAAATCATTTCCAAAAGCCGTTAATATTAATAATGTAATTAGTGTTATTATTAAAATATTTAAGATATATGAGTCCACAAAAAAGCAACTTTTATATTTTGATAATAATTTTACTATTATTCCATGTACTAAGTAAATACTTAAAGTATTACTACCAATTTTTGATATAATCATAATTTTCTTATTTGACATAAAACTTAATAAAATAAAACTTACACCTAAACTAAAAAGAATCCACATTAATTTATAAATAACTGAATAATTCATGTTTATATATGAAAACGTACCATATAAACATCTTTCATTTTTATATTTTATATTAAATATAAAATATATTGATGCTATTATTAAAATAGCAACATAAAAGGTAGTTTTATATTTGTTTTCTTTATCATATTTTATAATATTAATATTTCTATTTTTTTCAAAAAAACCAAATAGAAAAAATGGAAAGAATGTGATTATTCTTGAAATAGAATAATCATATCCTATTTGTTCAAAAAATCCACTTGCTAGTGAAAGTACAAACGATAATACAATAATAAAAATTGGGTTAATATTATTTCTCAAGTTTTCAGGTATTAATAATATTATTAGTTCCCATACAATTAGTGCATACAAATACCACATTATCCATACTGGCATCTTAAAGTAATTAAAAACTACACTTTCATTTAACACAAATTTATAAAACATGTAGTAAATAGTTTGCCATATGATATATATAACTGTTTTCTTAATTATGCTTTCTTTGCTACATTTCGAAAAATATCCAGAAATATATACAAACATTGGCATATGAAATAAATAAATTATTTTATATAAAGTTCCAGTTTTAATTATCTCAAGTAAATGAGCAAACACTACTAAAAATATTAATATAAATTTTAAATTATCATACTTATATTCTCTAGTTTTCTCCAATGATTATCTCCATAATAAATATAATCCTAAACTTATCATAACCATATAAGTAATTGTTTTTGGCATCATTAACATTCCAAGTTTTGGATTTTCTTTTCCAAATAAAGCAACTGGCATATAAAAAGCAAAACTAAGTATAATACATATTGCCATCGTCTTTCCAAACCATAATCCCTGTATTAAAAACAATAACATTGATATAAATCCAGTAGCACAAAAAATTAAATTTCTAATAGCAGACATTTTTATATTTCCACCATTAAACCAGTTGTTCTGTGGAAGTAAGCATATTATTATTCTAGCAAGTGCTGTAATCCATATTGATATAGGAATCAAATTTATAAAATTAACTTTTGAATTTAATTCTTTCCAAACATAAAATAGTAAAATATAAAAAACTGTCATAGTAATTGATGTAACAATCACACCTAAATCCATCCACCATTTTGTTCTTTCAGTTTCACCTTTAGTATTATTTATAATTCTAGGAATTAAATGAAATGAATCTCCTATAAAAAGCATTAATGTCATAACTCCATATAGTAAAAATAATTTTTCTGAACCATTTATTAAAAATATAATTCCCGCAACAAGCGCAAATAATAAATACACCATGCAAAAAACTGATTCAAAAACTTTCATTATTTTCTTATTCTTTGACATTTTTATCTCCTTATTATTTTCTATTCTCGAATTATATCATATAATTTTTTTCTATACAATAATAAAGCACTGGGCAGATTGTCTGCCCAGCGCCGGTTGGTAAGTAAAGCTACATCGCATACATTATCCGTTCTGTTTGGCAATTGCACGGATTTTGCGAATCGAAGCATACCTAACTGAAATTCCATCGATCCACTTTTTAATCATCAAGATTTTACTGGTATCATGCTCAGTTTCAATATACCTCGATACCAGAAGAAGACTGTTCTTCAGGTCAGCGGCATTGCTATTGCTCACATCCAATTTTTCCGTGATTTTAAGATGGCTTATGAGCAGTTGGCATTCACCACGAAGCTTTTTGCGATCTTCTCTCGGAAGAATTTCGGTCAACTCAGCCAATGCAGCAAGTACTTTAGATGAATCTTTGGACCTGCCCCTTTTCTCCCTCTTAGCAAGGACACCTACATGGCTGTTAAGCTTATTAATCGCTTTATCAAAGTTCATCCAGTCGCACAGTTTGCCACAAAGTAACTTTTCAGGCTCTCCATAGAGAAGATGATCAATTATACTCTCCAGCTTCGAAGTATCCATACAAAGTTCTGCCGGATTAAAGCCTTCAATTGCACGCAGAACATCTTTCAGCTCGCGTAATATGATCCTAGTCTCTTCTTCATCGCCATCAAATCTGGCATCTGTTAGGGCTTTGATTAGCCTCCGAAGTTCATGTTGTGCTCCAATGAAGTCCGCTTTTTTCTTTCCCATACAATCATCCTTTCTATCGGTCGTATAAGTAAACGTAAAGCCTTTTCTACCCTCCTTATATTGGATTTAAGTCATTATACAATGTTTATTTGCAAATAGCAAGTTTTATCATTTATAATTCCAAATAATTTATAATTTCTTTCAATATATTTCCTGCAACAGGGGCTGCCACTCCTCCACCCTGATGCCCTCCTTCGCCTGTGGGATTATATAAAGTAATTAAAATTGTAAGTTTTGGTTCATCTGTTGGGGCAACTCCTATAAATGATGTAACATATTTTCCAGTATTAACACCATCTTCAGACGTACCAGTTTTCCCGCCAATATTATATCCCTCTACTCTAGCATTTTTACCAGTTCCTTCTGAAACAACTGATGTCATCATACTTAATACTTCTTCTGCTGTTTTATTTGATATAACTTGATTCTTATATACTGGTTTTATCTCATTTTTTTCACCAGTTTTAGAATCAATAATAGTTTTTACTACTCTAGGCTTTACATATAATCCTTTATTTGCAATAGTTGAAATCATTGTAATCATTTGAATTGGTGTAACTTCAAATCTTTGACCAAAACTTATAGTAGCAAGTTCAACAGGACCAACTTTTTCTTCCTTCAAAAAAATAGAGCCTGCTTCTCCTACTAAATCTATTCCTGTCTTTTCCAAAAAACCAAATTTTTTTAAATACTCATAATATTTACTAGCACCTACTTTTTGACCTAAACCAATAAAAACAGGATTACAAGAATTCATAAGTGCCTCTCTTAAACTCTGCGAGCCATGTGGTCTATAATATCTCCAACATTTTATTCTTCTTCCAGCGATTTCAATAGAACCGCTACAATTATATGCTCCTGGTTTATCTATTTCTGCAATTCCTTCTTCTAAAGCTGCTGAAGCAGTTACTAATTTAAATGTTGAACCAGGTTCATATGTATCTTGAATTGCTTTATTTCTCCACATTGCTTGCAAATATGTGCTTTTTTGTATTCCTTCCAGTTCACCCCAAATATCTCTTAATTCTTCATTATTAATTTGATATGGTTGGTTTAAATCATAGTATGGATATGTCGCCATTGCTAAAATATCACCATTTCTTGGGTCCATTACTATAACATTTCCACCATCTGTACACACATTGTCTATACAAGCTTCTTCCAAATACTTTTCTACAATTGCTTGAATATTCATATCAATTGTTAAAATAATGTCATTGCCTTTTACCGAATCTTCAAAAGACTCTGATGTGTTTTCAATTTGTTTTCCTTTGGCATCTAATACTCTATTAATACTTCCATTTTCTCCAATTAATACATCATTATATTTTGCTTCTATCCCATCTAGTCCCTGATTTTCACTCCCTATAAATCCTATAACATGTGATGCAAGTGTAGAATATGGATAATATCTTTTAGTATCTTCATCGATATTTATTCCTGAAAATATTTCATTTTCTTCCATCCATTTTCTTAGTTTATTTGTTTTATCTTTATCAACTCTTTTAGCTATATTTTCTATTGAAGTATTTTTATTCACTCTTTTTAAAATCTTCTCATAATCTAACTCAAAAATATCAGCTAATACTTTAGCAACTTTTTCTTTATTCTCTTTAGAAATATTTACAGGACTTACAGTTACACTTTCAACACTACTACTCTGTGCTAAAACTATTCTTCCTGATGCATCATAAATTGTTCCTCTATTTGCCACAACGCTTCTGCCAGAATTCCTTTGTTTCTCTGATTTTTCCGACCACTTTTGTCCTTCAATAAATTGAATTATACCAACCCTCACACACAAAATAATCCATAATAAATTTACAATCACCAAAATAAATATTATTTTCTTTTTTGAATCTAAGTTTCTATTCAAGTTCTTTCCTCCGTTTATCTAATACTATTTTACTTAAACGAAAAAAGAACAAAAAAATAGACTCTCTTTTTAGAAAATCTATTTTTAAAACATATTTTGAATTTTTTCAATTATTTTTTCTAGTAAATTCTGCTCTTTCTCTATGATAATCTCTTCTGTTCTAGGCTCTACATAATCTTTCTTTGAAAGACTTATATATACAATTTGTCTGTTGCTTAGTTTTTGCATTCCTAATAATTCTTTTGCAGCTTTTTCAATATTGTTTGTATTAATACTATTTTGTATATTAATCTCAAGCTGATTATTAATTTTCTGTAATTCAGTAATTTCTGCTTTTAAATCTTGTATTTTTGCAAAAGATTGAGTAATTAGGGAATTCCTATATATGCTTATAAAGAATATTAAGAATATAATAAAGCATTTCGCAAAAATTGAAATTCTAGTTCTTATATTTGAAATATGATTATTTTTAGATATATTCTCTTGTTGCTTTTTATCTTTTTTAGGAACTTGTTTTTTAGTGGATTGCTTGTTATTTGCTTTCTTATTAACTGTTTTTTTCTTAGTACCAGATTGACTTGGTTTTCTTTTGTTATTATATTCTGGTTTTAACTTTCTTGGACTTGTTTCATATTGATATGAATATGAATGCATTCCTAATTCCTCCTTTCTTTTGTATTTTTATCCAATTTATATTTTCTCAAAAATCCTTAATTTAGCACTTTTGCTTCTTGGATTTTCTTCTGTTTCTTCTTCAGTAGGAAGCATTGGCTTTTTAGTAATTATCTTTCCCTTGGTTACCGCTCCACAAACACAATATGGAAGTCCTGGTGGACAAGTGCATTTTCCAGCTGAATCATTAAATGCATTTTTAACAGCTCTATCTTCTAAAGAATGAAATGTTAAAATGCATAATCTTCCACCAGATTTTAAACTGTCTATCGAATTAATTACTGTATTATATAATGGTCTAATTTCATCATTCACTTCTATTCTTATTGCTTGAAATGTTCTTTTAGCTGGATGACCATCTTTTTTATTTCTTGGTACAACAGTTTCAATTATTCTAACTAATTCATCCGTTGTTTCAATCTCTTTTTGTTTTCTATGTTCTACGATTTTTCTTGCTATTGCTCTAGAAAATTTTTCTTCACCATATTCATAAATTAAATTTGCTAATTCTTCTTCATTATATTTATTTACTACAATTTTAGCTGTTAAGGTTTGTGACTTGTCCATTCTCATGTCTAATTCACCATTTCCAATATAACTAAAACCTCTATTTCTCTCATCTAATTGATATGATGATACTCCTAAATCTAATAGGATTCCATCTACACCATTTATATTTCACTCTTCTAATATTTCTTTTATATTATCATGATTGTTATGAACAAATTTAATATTATCAAAATCTTTTAGCCTTTCTTTAGCAACACAAATAGCCTCTTCATCTCTATCAATTCCTATAAGAAGCCCTTTTTTAGATATTAAATTTGCTATTTTTAAACTATGACCAGCACCACCAAGAGTACCATCCACATAGATGCCATCTGGCTTAATGTTTAAACCATCAATACATTCTTGGAGCATAACTGGTTTATGATTAAATTCCAAATTGTTACTCCTACAACGTTTTTCCTTAATTAGCATAAACAGTTGGTAGAAATATACCAACTGTCATGCTAATTTTTGTTTTTTCATTTGTAAATTAATTTTTCATCTTTCGTATTTTTTTAATCTTTTGTACTATATACCTTTTACCTTAAGTAAATCATATATATTCGTCTTTTGTATAACATCTTTTGTATACTTTTTCTTTCGTAAATTAAAAATTTTTATCTTTTGTACTTTTCCAAATCTTTTGTATATTTAGAATTTGTCTTTAGAATGTTTATATAAACTTTAGCAAGTTATATACCAAGCATCTCCATTTTCTCTGCGATCTCATCAGCTGAAATGTCTTCATCACATTTCTCCCATTTATCTTTGCTCCAAATTTCAATTCTTGAATCCATACCTACAATAACAACATCTTTTGTTAATCCAGCAAATTCTCTTAAATTACTTGAAATTAGGAATCTACCTTGTTTATCGATTTCGCAATCAATGGCTCCAGCGAAGAAAAATCTAGAAAAAGCTCTTGCATCTTTATTTGAGATTGGAAGTGTTCTTAATTTTTGTTCAAAGTTTTTCCATTCTTCCATAGAAAAAGCAAACAAACAACCATCAAGGCCTTTGGTAATTATGAACTTTTCACCGATATCATCTCTAAGCTTAGATGGCATTATTAATCTGCCTTTGGCATCTAGAGAATGCTCATATTCACCAATTAACACTTTGCCTTATCTCCTTCCTTTTTCTACCACTTTGTTCCACTTTTCTCCACTTCAATTAAATTTTAATATATAACATTTTAATTTGCAAGTATTTTTTGTAAATTTTTTATTTTTTTTATATATCTATTATGTTACAATAATAGTGGAGGTTGAATATGCTAGAGAAAAACGCTATTATTGTTAATTTAATAACTTATATTGTTTTACTATTGCCATCTATTATTTATATAGTTTTTAAGAAAACATTCTCTAATAAAAAAGAAGTTTTATATACTATGGCTATACTTATTCTTATCCAAGCTATTCTTTCTTCTATTTTATACATTTTTTCTAATAAAATATTTTCATTATTTATCAAAAAAACAGGTACTATCAATATGTCTGTTTTTATTTCTCGTATCGTATTTTTGGGCAGCAGTTTATATCCATTAAAAATTATTATTCCTACTTATTTCTCAAATAATAGCAATAAAAAAACAGTAATTCTTATTACAACAAAAATTACTGTTACTATATTCTTTTCAATTTTAGGATATTTACTATTTTCTACTGTGGGTCTTTTATATTCTTTCCCTATTAGTGATATTATATATTACGTCATATTAATAGCGCTATTTTCAAAATCTAATAATTGTTAGAAATAATTTCTAAATTTGCATCAATAGAATCTACTGAAGGTATTCCAACCTTTGCATTTAAGATTGTATTTTCTTCAGTAATATAAATCATCGCAGGAAATTCTGTTATATTATAATTCCTTACAGCCTCTTTATAAAAATCATAGAAAATCTCTAATTTATATTTGTCTTTTAGTTCAGGATTAACTTCTCTATTAGTATTTACCATTAAGAATTTTACTGTATCTTTGTATGTTTCATATAGTGAATCTACTTCACCTAATACTTCTAAAGAATCACTATCTTTATCATTAAAGAATAAAATCATTACAGGATTATTCTCATATTCTGATAAATTAACTTCTGTATTGTCTTCTCTATATACTGTAAAATTTAAATACTTTGTAATTTGTATATCAGATGTATTGGAAGGTTTTTCTTCAACTGCATAATCTATAATTGGTTCAACACTGCTTTTTTGATTTCTAAGTTGAATCATTTTTACAGAGCATACTATAAATGTTACTCCTAATACAAAAACTAAAAAAATACTAACTAAAACAATAACCGTATTTCTACTCATTTTTTTCCTCTTTTCTCTCCATTGTTTTTATTAATCAATTATGATATATTATTTTTATTAATGGAGGTATATTATGGTTTTATATTCTATTGACAGATTTGAAGGTAAGTTCGCTGTGTGTGAAAACTTAAGTTCAAATGAATTTTGCAATATTCCAAAAAAAGATTTGCCTAAAGGTTGTAAAGAAGGTTCTATTATTAAATATGATAATAATCATTATTATCTAGACAATGAATCAACAAAAAACAATCAAAATCAAGTTAAAAATCTTGTTAATAATTTGTTTAAGCGAGATTAGTTTCCATCGAAACTAATCTCTATTTTTATAATTTCGTTTTGATTACCATCACTTACAATTTGTATTGTGCCATCTAAATCTGTTCTATAAATTTCTGTTCCTAATTTTTTTATTCTATTTAAAACTTTTTCTTTTGGAAGTCCATAACTGTTTTCTTTTCCAACTGATATTATTGCTATTTCAGGTAATACTTGTTTTAAAAACTTTTCTGAACTACTTGTATTTGATCCATGATGCCCCACTTTTAGAACATCAACATCATTCCATAATCTTGATTTTTCATTTTCTATTTCAGCATCACCCATAAATAAATATTTAAGGTTTTTATATCTCATTTCAATTGTTATTGAACTCAAATTTGCATTATCAGGTTCTGAATTGTCTACAGACATAATTTCAAATACTAAATCTTCTACAAAAAATTTGTCACCAATACTTGCTTCATTAATACTCATACTTTTATTATTTAATGAATTTAATAATTTATTATAATATGATGTAGTATTCTGAGCATTATATGGCAAATAAAATTTTCCAATATCAAATCCATCTACAATGTAACTCATTCCGCCTATGTGATCTTCATGTACATGTGTTCCTATAACATAATCTATTTTATTAATGTTAAGTGCTTTTAATCCATTTACTATCTTAGGTCCATCTTTACTATTTCCTGCATCAATCAATATTGTTTTATTCTTATACACAATCAATTCACAATCAGCTTGTCCAACATCTAAAAACAATATGTTTAACTTCTCTTTATCAATTGTAATATTTTCTGATACTCTTGAAATAATTTCTTGATCTTTTTTGACACCACCAAATGAATCTTCATATGCAGACACAACTCCAAATTCTGCTGATACGATATCAAAAATTTCAAATAATTCTGGTTGTTCTGTAAAAAATAACAAGAGTAGCAATATAATTAAAACAATGACTTGCAAGAATAATTTGGACTTTCTTTTCTTACGTGCCATACTGTTCTCCTCTACTTAAAATTTTAACAATAAAAATATCTTTTATCAAGTTTTTATAAAATAAAATAACTTCAAATTTGCATTTTGAACAAAATGATTATATAATTTGGTAGTAATTTCTAAAGGAGAAAAATATGAATTATTATTTATTAATTAGACCTGTAATTGGAGCAGGAATCGGATATATAACAAATTGGATTGCAGTAAAAATGCTATTTAGGCCTTTAAACCCTATTAAAATTGGAAAACTAACATTGCCATTCACACCTGGAATAATACCCAAAAATAAACCAAGAATTGCTGAAGCAATTGGAGATGCAATAAGTCAGAATTTACTAACAGAAGAGTCTCTTCGCTTAACACTTCTTTCTGAAGAAAAGAAAACCGAAATTGAAGAAAATATCAAAAAATCTCTTGAAAAATATATGCAAGAAAATGATATTACAATAAAAAATTTTTTATGTTCAAATATTTTAGAAGAAAACTTAGTTAAAATTGAATCAAAACTATCTACTAGTTTATCTGAAAGCATCTTTTCTTCTGTTAAAGAATCTAATTTAGGTAATATTGTTTCAGACCAAATTTTACTTGTTGCAAATGAAAAATTAAAAGGTTCTATTCTTGGCATATTTGGTGGAAATAAAATATTATCATCATTAAAACCTGAAATCTCTGCAAAAGTTGATGAATATATTAATGAGCATGGTGAAGAAGCAATTAATAAAATGGTTAATAATGAAATTTTGAAAATAGAAAACAAAACTGTTGCAGGAACTATTAATAGTATTGAGCAAAATGACTTAAATTTAACTTCAATCATTATGAAATTATACGAAAAAATCATATTGGAAAAATTACCAAATTTGTTAGAAACACTCAACATCTCAAAAGTTGTCTCTGATAAAATTAATTCTATGCCTACATTAGAATTAGAAAAAATAATTTTAGAAATCATGAAAAAAGAATTGAATGCTCTTGTAAATCTGGGAGCACTTATAGGATTTGTATTAGGATTATTGAATTTATTATTTTAAAATAAAAAATGAGTATGCTAATAATAGCATACTCATTTTTTATTAATTTTCTTTTTCAACCATATTCCAAAGCATTCCATCTTTTAATGCTTCACTATTTCCACCTAAAATGTCTACTAATTTATACGCAAATAACAATGTTGTTCCTGGTCCTCTACTAGTTATTAAATTACCATCTACTACAACTAATTCATCTACGTAATTTGCTTTTTCGAGCATATTTTCAAAATCCTCTCCAGGATATGATGTGATATATCTATTTTCTTCTATGCCAGCTGATGGCAAAATCATTGCTGGTGAAGCACAAATAGCTGCTATATATTTATCTTCCATTTCATTAAATTTACGAATTGTATTAAGTACTCTTTCATCTTCAGAAAGATATTTAGCTCCTGGAAGTCCTCCTGGACACACAACCATATCATATTCCATTATTGTATTATCAAATAACTTATCTGCCTTTACCGTAACACCATGTGCACTAGTAACATGTTCGCTTTGTATACTCACTGTATGACATATAAAACCAGCTCTTCTTAAAACATCCACTGTTGCTAATGCTTCTATATCTTCAAAACCATCTGCTAAAAAAACTGCTATTTTTTTCATTATCATTTACCTCCTTTTACATATAATTATTATATTACTTTTAAGCGATTAAAATCAATATATTACGCAAATATTGACAAATACTGGCTTTTGTTATATATTATATCTATAATTTTACGTAAACTTGTTTTAATAGGAGGTTTTATTTATGTTTAAGGAATTTAAAGAATTCATTGCAAAAGGTAACGTTATGGATTTAGCTGTCGGTGTTATCATAGGAGGCGCCTTTGCTGATATTGTTAATGCATTAACATCTTCTTTCATTCAACCATTACTTGCTTTAATTGGTGGAGCTGAAGTACAAGGAACTATTCCACTAGGAGATTCTGGACAAGCATTAAATTATGGTGCTTTTCTTACAGCAGTAATCAACTTTTTAATCGTAGCATTTATCTTATTCTTAATGGTAAAAGCAGTTAATACAGCAGATAAGAAAAGCAAAGAATTATTAGAAAAATCAGCTACAAAAATAATGAAAAAAGATAAAGACGGAAAAGAAGTTGAAGTTGAACCAGAAACAAAACTTTGCAAATATTGTTTAACAGAAATACCATACAAAGCAACAAGATGCCCACACTGTACATCAGAACTAAATCTAGAAGAAATATTAAAATAGTTTCACAGGGACGTTCCTTTTAGTTCCACTTTGGCACTAATGGGACACTCTTTTAGAACATAAAAAACTCTCTAGCAATTTGCTAGAGAGTTTTTTTACTATTCATCTTGTTTCCACTCTTTTTCAGTATCATATTTTCCACGTATATTTTTTAGTCTTTTTCTATTATGTTTTGCAATAATAATGTTTATAATTATTATACTAATCATAATACTATATGTTATTACTGGAATAATATCTCCTGTATTTGGGAAGATTCTTGTTTTTTCTTCTTGTTTCTTAGTTGTTGAAGATGTTTTATCATCATTTGCTTTAGATTCTTTTATATTATCTATTATTCTATTAATAATAGTTTCTTCTTTAGCACTTAATGGTTTTTCTTCTTTATTGTTGCTATCATATTTGTTATTATTATTATTATCTTTTTCATCTTTGTTATTTTCTTCAGGTTTTGTTATTTTCTTATAATAATATTTTACTGTAATATCTTCTGGAGTCATTTGTCCTTTTTCTTCACCATCAACTTTACTATATTTGTATTCTTCAAATTCTTTTGCTTTAGCTTCATAAGAATCTTTTTCATGACCTTTTATAATTTCATCTTCACATAATTTCTCTTCTGTATCTTCATCATAATATTCAATGATTACTTTTGTTTTTCTAATGTAATAGTATTTTACTTCGATTTCTTCTATTTGCATTTCTCCATTTGTGTTTTCTGGATACTTTTCTTTTATGATATCATAATTTTCAAACACTTTTTCTTCCGTATCATATGAGTCTTTTACATGTCCTTCTATTATTACTGTTGAATCTCCTTCTTCCTCAACTATCTTTTCTCCAGATATGTTGTCTATGTACTCTACTATTACTTTAGCTTTTCTTCTGTAATAATAATCTACTTCGATTACTTCTATTTGCATTTCTCCCTCTTCATTTTCTGGATATTTTTCTTCAATTAGATCATATCCATCAAATTCTTTTGGAGATGTCTTATATTGATCACCTACATGACCTTCATAATATTCTGTACTATCTTTTTCTTCATATCTTGGAGTTAATTCATCTAGCAATGAATTATCATTTTCCTCTAATGGAATCTTTTCTTTTATAATCTCTCCTGTTAATGCATCAATATATTTTGCTATTACTCCTGCAGATTTACGAGCATAATAATATCTTACAGTTATTTCTTCTGCTTGCATTTCTCCTTTTGCATTTTCAGGGTAAAGTTCCATTACAATATCATAATCATCAAATTCTTTCTCTTTTGTTTCATAATAGTCTCCTTCATGGCCTTGAAGATATTCTATACTTTCTTTTTCTAGGAATTTTTCTTCACCCTCAATTGGAACTTTTTCTATTAAAATATCACCTGTCTTAATATCAATGTATTCAACTATTACACTTGATTTTTTAATATAATAATAATTTACTTCTATTGTCTCTGCTTTCATTGTTCCATCTGCATTTTCCGGGTATCTTTCTAGTACTAAGTCATATCCTTCAAATACTTTTGATGAAGTTCTATATGTATCTCCAACATGTCCTTGATATTCTTTTGTACTGTCTACTTTCTCGTTTTCAACAATCTCATCAATTGTTTCATTTGTTTTAATATCAATATGTTTTTCGATAACCTTAGCTCTTTGTTTATAATAATAGATTACATGAGTTTCTTCTCTTTCCATTTCTCCTTTGGCATTGCCTGGATACTCTTCTTGTACTAAATCATATCCTTCAAATTCTTTTTCTTCTGTCTCATAATGGTCTCCCTCATGACCTGTTATTATCTCTGTAGAATCTTCACCATTTTCAATAATTGGCTCATTTGTATATTTATCAACATACTCAGTTTTTACACTTGACTTTCTAATATAATAATATCTTACTTCAATTACTTCTGAGCTAAATGCGCCTTCAGAATTTTCTGGATACTCTTCTTGTACTAAATCATATCCTTCAAATTCTTTATTTGAAGTACTATATGTATCACCTTCCAAACCTTCATGTAATGTTTCTTCTAAAATATCATCTGTTTTAATATCAATATGCTTTTCAATTACTCCAGCAGATATTTTAGCATAATAGTAATTTACTTCTGGTTTATTAGCATTTAATTTAACATCTTTATTTTGAGGCTCTTCTACTAATACATATCCATCAAAATCCTTAGAACTTGTTGTAACAACTTGATTTTCAACACCATTTATTGTTTCAGATTCTAATATTTCACCAGTTTCTCTATCAATATGGTTTACAATCGCACTACCATTCTTTCTATAATAATGAACTACATATGTTTCGTCATCTAACATCATTCCAACAGCATTTCCTGTTGAGTAAGCATATGTATATCCATAAAATTCATCAATTAAAGTAGTTGCATCATAATCATCATATATTTGTCCATTAATTATTTTTCTGTCTCCAATCTCCACTAAATCCTGTTCATAAACATATCTTACTATTACTTTTGCTGGTTTTCTTACATAATATACTCTAATTACATTTTCATCTTCATTTGCTGACATTACTAAAATAAAGTTTTCTGTTTTTTGTAATTCAAAATCTTCAACTGGTTTTGGAGTATATGTACCTATTTGTTCTCCATATAATGCTCTATATCTTTCTGTAAAGAACGGATCTAATATACCGTCATAGTAATACTCAACTGTATATTCAAATACACTTCTTATATAGTAAAGTCTAATAATATTGTTTTCAGGATTTTCTGTTATGGTTAATGGTAATCCTTCATCTTTTTCGAACTCATATCCTGTAATTACCTTATCTTCCGCTGATGTAACAATATCTTGATATGTTGCCTTTAGCTTGTCTGTTTTACTATCATCAATTTCTCCATCATAGTAATACTCTACTGTATATTCGAATTGATCTTTCTCGTAATACAATTTAATAACATTTGTTGCCGGAATATCTGTTACTTCTAATGGATAATTATATGTTCTGTCAAGTTTATATCCTGTTATATTCTTATCTTCTACATTATCAATAATATCTTCAAATGTAGCGATAAAAGTATCTGTCTTACTATTATCAATTACTCCATCATAATAGTACTCTACAGTATATTCAAATTGATCTTTTATATAGTAAATCTTAATTACATTTTCATTCTCATCTGCAGATATCGTTAAAGGAACATTTTCTTTTTTATCAAATTTATATCCTCTAATATTTTTATCTGTATAATTTGTAATTACATCTAAATATGTAGCTTCTACAACTTCTGTCTTTTCATCATCTATTACATTTTCATAATAGTATTCAACTCTGTAATTAATTTTTCCTTTTGTATAGTAGATATTTAATACATTTGTTCCTGTTGTGATTTCTAATGTTTCCTTATCTACTGAATCATAAGTATATCCTGTAATTTCAATTACTTCATCACTACTATTAATAACATCTTTAAATGTTTGATTTTCTACTAATTTTTGATCATGTATTACTTCATTAGTATCTTTATCTATATAGTTTACAGTATATTTTAAATCATTACGTTTTGTATAGTAGAATGTGTGTTCATTTACTCCTGTTGTTATTTCAATATCAGCTGATGTTGGATCTACCTTATTATATCCGTCAATATCTATTGCATTTTCTGTTATTACATCTGCAAATGTTTGATTTTCTACTACTTTATCAGTTGCAATTGTTTCGTTTGTTCCTTGCTCCTTATAATGTACTGTATATGATAAGTCTGTACGTTTTATGAAGTATACTTTTATTACCCCTCCAGCATTAATTATTTCTGGTATCTCATCCGGATCAGTTACATCTAACTTATATCCATCATATTTATCTGTTAGATTAATTTTATCTTTAAGTACTGGAATTGTATTTGGTTGTAATACCTGTACAGTTATTCCTTCAAGTTCTGTATCTTCACTTACAATTGTATTATCTTTATAATACTCTACTGTGTAAGTTAAATACTTAGTTTGCTCAGGATCTACTATGTAGTATACTTTGATAATGTTTTCTTCCTCATTTGCTGATATTGTCAATGGTGCACCTTCTACATCATCATACTTATAACCATATTTATTTTTATCATTATAAGAAGAAATAACATCTAAGAATGTTGCTTCTATTATATCTGTTTTTTCATCATCTCTTACATTATCATAATAGTATTCAACTGTGTAATTGAATTTTCCTTTTGTATAGTAGATGTTTATTACATTTGTTCCTGTTGTGATTTCTAATGTTTCCTTATCTACTGAATCATAATTATATCCTGTAATTTCAATTACTTCATCACTACTATTAATAACATCTTTAAATGTTTGATTTTCTACTAATTTTGATTCATGAATAGATCTATTAGTATTTTTATCCAAATAAT
>JAEEGL013892234.1_pt1 | contig 49682 bp, 50 predicted proteins | sample 9134231 | NCBI WGS metagenome assembly JAEEGL01 (sample SAMN16246548, study PRJNA631951) | gut metagenome | biome: gut microbiome; feature: rumen; material: fiber-attached | host: Bos | place: Iran: Karaj | collected 2018-10 | reverse complement strand
TCCGATATTCACCTGGAGCCGATGGAAAAGAAATTCCGCATCCGCCACCGCACCGTCCAACACGCGCAACGAACGCTCCACCTCCGCCGTGAAATCGACATGCCCAGGTGTATCGATAATGTTAATGCTGTGACGAACCCCCGGAAACAAACCGCCTTTGTTCGTCCAATCGCAACTGATCGCCGCCGAGGTAATCGTTATACCGCGCTCGCGCTCCTGCTCCATCCAGTCGGTTGTCGCGGCACCGTCATGTACTTCGCCGATTTTATGCACCACGCCCGAATAGAACAAAATACGTTCCGTCGTCGTCGTTTTTCCCGCATCAATATGCGCAGCAATACCGATGTTGCGCAAGTGCTCCAGCGGATATTTGCGACCCGAAGAATTTGCCGAAGAAAGTTCTGCCATAGCCGTTTAAGACCAGCGGAAATGCGCAAAGGCACGATTTGCCTGCGCCATACGATGGACTTCCTCCTTTTTCTTCACTACTTCGCCCGTATTGTTGTACGCATCCAGCAGTTCGTTCGCCAATCCTTCCGCCATCGTCCCCTTGCGTTTATCCGCCGCCAAAACAAGCCAACGAAACGCCAAACCGATTTGACGTTGATAAGGAACTTCCATCGGCACCTGGTAGGTCGCCCCCCCAACGCGACGGCTCTTCACTTCCAGCTTCGGACGAATATTCTCCAAAGCTGCCAACATAAAATCCATCGGATCGCCCTTACCCAATATCTCGCTTACCTTCTCGATCGCTCCGTACACAATGCGGCGCGCCAAAGACTTTTTCCCGCAACGCATCACGCGGTTCGTCAACTGTTCCACCAGCGGACTGTTGTAACGCGGATCTCCTTTCATTTCCCGACGTACTGCTCTTCGACGACGTGACATAACAAAACCTTACTTTTTCGCTTCCTTCGGACGATGCACGCCATACTTGGAACGACTGCGACGACGCTTCTCAACACCCTGCGCATCCAATGTCCCGCGCACTACGTGGTAGCGCACACCAGGAAGATCGGGCACGCAACCGCCGCGCACCAACACAATGCTGTGCTCTTGCAGATTATGCCCTTCATCGGGAATGTAAGCGATCACTTCCGAACCGTTCGTCAAACGCACTTTGGTCACTTTGCGAACCGCGGAATTCGGCTTCTTCGGCGTACGCGTCATCACCTGAATGCACACGCCGCGCTTAAACGGATGTTTCTCCAACGCCGGCGCGGACGACTTTGAACGTACCGCCCGCCTCGGATGTGAAATAAGCTGATTGATGGTAGGCATCTTATCTTAACACTTCATTAACAAAGATTCACGCGACGGAACGCAAGCTTTTTTACACGCTGTCCCGCCTCCGCGTGACCGCTCAGACGCACATTCGAACCGACGAACAATACGCATACGACCGCAGAGTACCCAAAACTGCTCCGTAATCGCCGTGTTTTTTTTTCCAAAAGCCTTCATTTACACCGTCTTTCCTAAGAAACACGCTCCGTCGCAACCGATACCGCTTCCTCGGGAGCAACATCCGAAGTACTCTCCGTTGAAGACGTTTCGGCATCTCCCCACAACACGGCTCCTTCGGCAATCGCACCGGCGGCCGCCTGTCCCGCTTCCGTTATACAAACCGTCAAATGTCGGTACTTCGGCATCCCGGTTCCGGCAGGAATCAAATTTCCCATGATGACGTTTTCCTTGAAGCCCTTCATGTTGTCCTGCTTTCCGACGGCGGCGGCTTCCGTTAAAATACGCGCTGTTTCCTGGAAGGAAGCGGCAGAAATAAAGCTGTCCGTCTGCAACGACGCCTTTGTAATTCCCAATAATATCGGTTCGCCCTCGGCAGGCTTGCCGCCCATCTCGACCACGTTCCTGTTCGCTTCGGCAAAATGATGACGATCCACCTGTTCGTCATGGAAAAATTCCGTATCACCCGGATCCGTTACGCGAATCTTTCCGAACATCCGTGCCAAAATTACTTCCAGGTGCTTGTCGTTGATGGTCACTCCCTGCAAACGATACACCTTTTGAATTTCCGACAACAAATACTCCTGCGTCGCCGCTTCGCCCAATACGGCAAGCATTTCGTGCGGATCCGCCAATCCGTCGGTCAGGAACTGACCTTTCTTCACAAAATCTCCGTCCTGAACGATAATCTGCTTATCCTGCGCTACAAAATGCACATCGACCGCTTCTGTTTCGGCGTCGGTCACGATCAACCGCTTTTTTCCGCGCATCGTTCCCGTCAGCGACACCACACCGTCGATGCGCGCCATTTCCGCCGTTTTCTTCGGACAACGAGCTTCAAACAACTCGGTAATGCGCGGCAGACCGCCCACGATATCCTGCGTTTTGTTCGAAACGCGCGCCATTTTGGCAATCATCGTCCCGGGATACACCGCATCACCTTCCGCGACCACCAGCTGCGCTCCCGACGGAATCGGATAGGTCGCCAACAACGTTCCGCGTTTATCGACAATTTCAACGGAGGGATTCAAATCGTCCTGATGCTCCATGATCATGCGTACATCAGCCCCTTCACCGGCACGACAAAGGGTCACACCCGCCATGATATCCTTGAAACGCACCTCGCCGCTCTTTTCCGACAAAATCGGGATTTTGGTTGCGTCCCACACCGCCAGAGAGGCACCCTTCTCAACGGCACCCCCATCCGCAACCGCCATAACGGAACCCGGATGAATGCGGTACGATTCCAGCTCCCGGTAATCCTCCGACAAAATTCGAAGCACACCCGTTTTGTTTAACGCCACAATCGTCCCCTCTTGCGTCGTCACCGTCCTCAAACCGTCATACTTGACGATACCGGCATGTTGCGCGCGAAATTCCGGCATTTTGAACGCCTGACCCGCCACACCGCCCGAGTGGAACGTACGAAGCGTCAACTGCGTACCCGGCTCACCGATCGACTGCGCTGCCAAAATTCCGACCGACGTTCCTTCCGACACCAACGCGTGCGTCGCCGTATCCTCGCCGTACGCCTTCGCCGGAATCACGTTTTTAACCATATGGGTCAGCGGCGACAGAATTTTCACCGCATCAATTCCCAACGCTTCAACACGCCTCGCCTGCGTCTCGGTAATCAAATCCCCGCGATGAATGACGCATTCGTTCGGATCGCTCGGATTGACAACATCCTCGCAGGCGCAACGCCCGACAATACGCTCCGACAAAGCAACAATCTCATCATCACCGTCGCAAATCGCCTGCTTCCAAACGCCCTTCGAGTTATCCAAGGGCTCGTCGGTTCCTCCCGCGACGCAATCCATGGCAACATCGCACAATTTTCGGGTCAAATACCCGGCATCCGCCGTTTTCAACGCCGTATCCGCCATACCCTTACGACCGCCGTGCGTCGACGTAAAGTACTCCAAAACCTTCAAGCCGTCACGGAAGGAAGATAAAATCGGCTGTTCGATGATTTCGCCCGAAGGTTTCGCCATCAAACCGCGCATGCCAACCAGCTGACGCACCTGCTGTTTGTTTCCGCGCGCTCCCGAATCCATCATCATCCAAATCGAATTGACCTCGCCGTCCTTCCCGCGCTGTGCCAATGTTTCAAACGAAGCATTCGCCACTTCCTCAGTTGCGTTCGTCCAAATCGAAATCACCTTGTTGTAACGTTCGCTGTCGGTAATAATACCGCGACGGAATTGCGATTCGACTTCCTTGATTTTCTTCTCGCTCTTCTCGATAACGGCGGCTTTCTCATCCGAAACGACGATATCTCCCATTCCGACGGAAACACCGCTTTGCGTCACCCTCGAAAAACCGAGAGATTTCAGCGCATCCAATAACTCGGCGAACGCCTCCGAAGAAATCAAATGATACGCCGCGTTAATAACGTCCGACAACTTGTCTTTTCCGACCGTTTCGTTGACAAAACCGACTTCCTTCGGGAAAACGGCGTTAAAAAGAATACGACCGATCGTGGTACGAAGGTACTTATCCGACGAAACACCAAATTTCGTCTCCTTTTGATAATCGGGATTCGGCATATCCACCCAGTCGTCCGACGAAAGAATGCCCTCGCTCTCCATGCGCTCCGCTTCCAAGGCACCCGAAACAATCGGAACCTGACGGGTTTTCTCCGGCTTCGGTTTGGTCTCCGACGTCAACGCATAAACTCCCAAAACAATATCCTGCGAAGGAACCGTAATCGGCTTACCGCTCGAAGGCGAAAACAAATTGTGCGTCGAAAGCATCAGCAACCTTGCCTCCATAATCGCTTCCGCGGATAACGGCACGTGTACCGCCATTTGGTCGCCGTCGAAGTCCGCGTTGAACGCCGCACACACCAGCGGATGCAGACGAATGGCACCGCCTTCGATCAACACGGGTTCGAACGCCTGAATGGACAAACGGTGCAGCGTCGGCGCACGATTCAGCAACACGGGATGCCCTTTAATCACTTCCTGCAATACGTCCCACACCTCGGGCGTTTTGTTTTCGATCATCTTGCGCGCCGCACGCACCGTATAGGCAAAACCCAACTCTCGCAATCGATGAATGATGAACGGTTCAAACAGCACCAACGCCATCTGTTTCGGCAAACCGCACTGGTAAATTTTCAACTCCGGTCCGACGACAATCACGGTACGACCGCTGTAATCGACGCGCTTACCGAGCAGATTTTGACGAAAACGCCCCTGCTTTCCCTTCAACGACTCGCTCAGTGACTTCAACGGACGACCGTTGGAACCGGCAACCGCACGCGTTCCGCGGCAACCGTTATCAAAAAGCGCATCCACCGCCTCCTGCAACATGCGCTTTTCGTTGTGAATGATAATATCCGGCGTTTTCAGTTGCAACAGACTGCGAAGACGATTGTTGCGGTTGATGACGCGACGGTACAAATCGTTCAAATCGCTGGTAGCAAAACGCCCGCCGTCCAGCGGCACCAACGGACGCAAATCGGGCGGCGTCACCGGCAACACTCGCAACACCATCCACTCGGGTCGGATTTTGTTGCGAATCATTCCGTTGATCAACTTGAGACGCTTGGACAATTTTTGCTTCAGACTTTTTGAGGTATCCGTCGCCATCCGCATCTGCATCTCCTCCGCCTCGTCCTCCAAACTCATGTCGCACAACAGCTCACGGATCGCTTCCGCACCCATTTTCGCCGTGAACGCATCTTCGCCGAACTCGGCTTGCGCCGATTGGTATTCGTTCTCGGTCAAGAGCTGCTTTTTCTCCAAAGGCGTACTGCCGGGATCCAGAACAAGATAACTTTCGTAGTAAATGACACGCTCCAAATCGCGAACGGTCATATCCAAAAGCAGACTGAAACAGCTCGGAACGCTCTTTAAAAACCAAACGTGCGCCACGGGAACCGCCAATTCGATGTGTCCCATCCACTCGCGGCGCACGCGCGAAACGGTAACCTCCACGCCGCAACGGTCGCACACCACCCCGCGGTACTTGATGCGCTTGTACTTACCGCAGGCACATTCGTAATCCGTCACCGGACCAAAAATCCGTTGACAGAACAAACCGTCCGGTTCCGGCTTCCAGGTGCGGTAATTGATGGTTTCGGGTGTTTTGACTTCACCCTTCGACCATTGACGAATGGTTTCGGGAGAAGCAATCGAAATCCGAACCGAATCAAACGTCGGATCCGACTCGAACCCCAAAAGACCGTGAATGTCGTCCCTAAACATAAAATTACTCCGCAACCTCCGCTTCTTCCGTCATCAGGCGATCCGCATTGAGTTGCAAATCCAATCCCAATCCCTGAATTTCCTTCACCAACACCTTGAACGACTGCGGCACACCCGCCTGCAACGAATGGTACCCCTTCACAATGGATTCGTACATTTTGGTACGTCCCTGAACGTCATCGGATTTGACCGTCAACATTTCCTGCAACGTGTACGCCGCGCCGTACGATTCCAACGCCCACACTTCCATTTCACCGAAACGTTGTCCGCCGAACTGCGCTTTACCGCCCAACGGCTGTTGCGTAATCAGACTGTACGGACCGACCGCACGCGCGTGCACCTTATCATCCACCAGGTGATTGAGCTTCATCATGTAGGAATAACCGACCGTCACTTTTCGTTTAAACGGCTCGCCGGTACATCCGTCGTAAAGCGTCACCTTGCCGTCCTCCGGCAGATGCGCCTTCTTTAAATACTCCCTGATGGTTGCATCGGAAGCACCGTCAAACACCGGCGTCGAAACCTTAATACCGAGCAGTTTGCACGCCAAACCGAGATGCGTCTCCAAAATTTGCCCGATGTTCATGCGACTCGGCACGCCCAGAGGATTTAAAATCATGTCCACCGGCGTCCCGTCTTCCAAAAACGGCATATCCTGAACGGGAACCACGCGCGCCACCACGCCCTTGTTTCCGTGACGTCCCGCCATTTTATCGCCGACGCAAATTTTGCGCTTGACGGCAACCCAAACCTTCACGCTCTTCACGGTTCCCGCCGCTTCCGCATCCAAATCCCCCAATTTCGCCCGATGCGATGCCTCTACCTCGTCAAACTGACGCACAAACGGCGTTATAATCTCAAAAACCCTCAACTTAATCGGCGACTGCTCCATTTGAACGTCGCTCGGATGAAACGCCAATTTACGCAACGCCGTTCTGGTGATTTTCCGATTTGCCTGAATGATAACCTCGCCCGTTTCACCGCTGGTAATATTTAAGGGAATTTTTTCACCCAAAAGAACGTTCGACAACGCCTCCGTCAACGATTCCCGCAAACGCTCCTTGGCGACCCGATACTCTTCAATCAGCTTTTTCTCCCGACGACGGCGATCGCTCGCAACACCCGACGTTTCGTCCATACCGCCCTGCGTCGTCACGTGAACGTCCATCACGTACCCGGAGCAACCGGACGGCGCAACTAAGGAAGAATTCTTCACATCCGCCGCTTTTTCTCCGAAAATCGCGCGCAGCAACTTTTCTTCGGGCGCCAATTCCGTTTCGCTCTTCGGCGTAATTTTCCCGACTAAAATATCCCCGGGATGTACCTCAGAACCGATGCGGATAATCCCGTTGCGATCCAGGTTTTTTAAAGCCTCTTCGCCGACATTCGGAATATCGCGCGTAATTTCCTCCGCTCCAAGCTTCGTATCGTTCGCAACGATTTCGTATTCTTCGATATGAATCGACGTATAAACATCTTCCGAAACCATGCGCTCGCTCAAAATCACCGCATCTTCGAAATTGTACCCCTTCCAGGACAGATACGCCACCAGAACATTGCGCCCCAATGCCGTTTCGCCGTGATCCGTCGCACCGCCGTCCGCCAACACCTGCCCTGCCTTCACCGTATCTCCCGGTCGTACCGACGGTCGGGCATTGAAACACGTCATCGCATTGGAACGCGCAAATTTACGTAACGGATAAACATATAATCCGTTCTGCGGATCCGTCCGCAACGATTGATCCTTACGCACGTGCGGCAACGTACCGTCGGGCGTCACGACAATCCGCGTACCGCTCACTTCCGCCACCTTCCCGTCCGCTTCCGCCACAACCGTAACACGGGAATCGCGCGCCGTCGTCTCTTCCAACCCCGTTCCGACAAAGGGCGCTTCGGGTCGCAACAGCGGCACCGCCTGACGCAACATGTTCGAACCCATCAACGCGCGACTGGCGTCATCGTGCTCCAAAAACGGGATGAGAGCGGTTGCCGCCGAAATCACCTGCTTCGGCGAAACCTCTATGTACGTCACCTCTTCGGGCTTCACTTCACACACATCGAAATTCTTGCGCGCCATAACGGTACCTTCCAGGCAACCCTTCGAATTGACCGCCGAATCCGCCTGCGCAACAACCTCCGTTTTCTCCTGTTCCGCCGTCAGATAATCGACTTCGTCCGTCACAACCTTGTTATGCACGCGTCGGTACGGCGTTTCAATGAGACCGAGCTCGTTGATGCGCGCGTAAGTCGTCAACGAATTGATCAAGCCGATGTTGGAACCTTCCGGCGTTTCGATGGGACAAATGCGACCGTAATGGGAAGTATGCACGTCGCGCACTTCCAAGCCCGCCCGTTCGCGATCCAAACCGCCGGCGCCCAACGCCGACAAACGACGCTTGTGAGTAATTTCCGACAGCGGATTGATTTGATCCGTCAGCTGTGACAGCGGATTGCGGGCAAAAAAATCAATCACCGCCATCGTGACGGCGCGCGAATCCACCACATGTTTTAACGAAACCCCTTCCGCCCGATCCAATTGCGCCATACGTTCGCGAATAATACGTTCCATGCGCGCCAAACCGGAACGGCATTGCGCCGCCACCAGTTCGCCTACCAAACGCACGCGACGATTGCCGAGAAAGTCGATATCGTCGACCGACCCCTGCCCCTTGCGCAAGCGACACAGTTCGCGCACCTCCTCCGCAATATCGATCGGTTGAAGCAGCGTCTTCGAAAGCGGAACATCCAAACCGAGTTTTTCGTTCAGACGATAACGTCCGACGCGCGTCAAATCGTAACGCTTGGAATCGCAAAAAGAACGTTGAAAAAAGGCGCGCGCATCCTGCAAATTCACAGTCTCGCCCGGATGCAACAATCGATAAATGTCGCACAATCCGTCTTCCGTCGAAGTCGCACCGTCCTTTCTCAAACAACGCACAATCGCACCGTCATCCGCGCTTGCGTCGACCACCGAAATCGTCTCGATTTTCGACCGTTGAAACGCCTGCAGTGCGGTTTTGGTGCTCGGCTCCAACGCGCGCCCCAACACCAAACCCTTCGCAACGTCAATCACGTCTTCCGTCAACACCCAATGCGTCAGATCGTTCTGCGACAACAGCGCCGAAACGCGCATTTTGGTCGGCTTGTAAAATAACTTCAAAATGGTTTCGTTCGTACCGAAGCCGAAAGCGCGCAAAAGCGTCGTAATAAGGAACCGATAACGACGACGGCGACGATCCAGATAAACGTACAACAGATCGTTCGCATCAAACTGAACCTCCACCCAGACGCCGCGATCGGGAATAATGCGAAACGCATGCAACCGCTTCCCGGACGGATGCCACTCTTGGTCGAAACTGATGCCAGGCGAACGATGCAACTGACTCACCACCACACGCTCGGCACCGTTAATGACGAAAGAGGCGCGATCCGTCATCAACGGAAACTCGCCCAAATAAATTTCACCCTCCTGAACCTGCTTGTTGTCGCTCATCAGGCGCAACGTCAGGTACAAAGACGTGCCGTACGTGGTGCCGTTTCGGATGCAATCGCAATAATCGCCCGTCACATCACCCCACCGGTACGAAACATACTCAAGGCGATATTTATTGTCATAATCCTCAATCGGAAAAAAGTCTTGGAAGACCGCCTCCAAGCCGACCTTTTTGCGTTCGGACGGCGGAATATACTGTTGCAAAAACTCTTTGTAGGAATTCAACTGCAGACCCAGCAGATCCGAAGGAGGAATAACTTCTTTTAATTTCCCGAGATTGATACGATCGGACATAAATTCAGGCACTTAAACAAGAAAGGTTCTTCCAATCCATCCTTGTCGAAGGTTATGTAATTTACTTCAATTCGACTTTTGCGCCGGCGGCTTCCAGTTTGGCTTTGATTTCTTCCGCCTCTTTCTTTCCGATGCCTTCTTTTACCGGCTTCGGAGCACCTTCCACCAGTGCCTTCGCTTCCGCAAGCCCAAAGCCCGTGATCGCCTTCACCTCTTTGATGACATCGATCTTTTTGGCACCCATATCGGCGAGAATAACGTCAAACTCCGTCTTTTCTTCCGCCGCCGGTGCTGCCGCGCCGCCCGCCGGTGCCGCCGCAACCGCAACGGGAGCCGCCGCGCTGACGCCCCACTTTTCTTCCAGATCTTTTACCAGACCCGCAATCTCCAATACCGACTGGTTACTCAACCACTCGATGACCTCTTCTTTTTTGATTTCTCCCATGATTTCTCCCGAACAGATTAGTATTCGTTTTTTCAGACGAACCGTTTAAGGAGAACCGTTCTCCCTAACCTGACCTGAAAATAATTAGTTCCCGCTCTTCGCCTGCAATACATTCAACAATGCCTGCGGAACCCCCTGCAAGACATACAGACAACGACGATACGGCGTCAGCAACAACGACAGGAATGTCGCCCGAAGCGTCGGCAGATCCGGCAACTTCGAAAGTTCTTCCAACGCCGCCGTGTCATACAACTGACCGTCCATCAAACCGCCTTTGGCGGGCAATTTTCCCTTATCTTTCGCAAATTGCACCAAAAGCTTCGCCACGCCGGTCGGATTATCACCGCCGAACACAATACCCGTCTGTCCGTGCAACCACTGCGTAAAAGACGGCCATGATAATCCTTCGCCGACTTTTCGCAACAGCGTGTTTTGAACGACGTGAAACTGCGCACCGTGCTCGCGCAACCCTTTGCGCAACTCGGAAATTTCATCCACCTTCACGCCACCGAAGTCCACAAAATAAACGTACTCCGAACCCTTAACGCTGTCGGAAATCTCGTTTAACAAAAATGTTTTTTCAATTCTCATCGCTCTTAAAACTTGGCAAACACCGAAGCATCCAACAATAAACCGGGACTCATGGTCGATGAAATCGCACCGTTAAGCACAAACTTTCCGCGGAAAACCGACGGACGCGCCTGACGAATCGCCTCCAACGCCGCCGTCGCATTCGCCAACAGCTTTTCAAGACCGAACGAACGCTTACCGATACCCAACTGCACGTTTGCCGCTTTGTCCATCTTGAATTCCACACGCCCCTTCTTTAACTCGGTAATGCAAGCCGCCAAATCATCGGTCACCGTCCCTGCCTTCGGACTCGGCATCAACCCCTTCGGGCCCAAAAGGCGCGCCAAAGTTTTAACGTCCTTCATGGCTTCCGTCGTTGAAACCGCCACATCAAAATCCAGCCAGCCGCCCTTGATTTTCTCCATCAAATCCGACAAACCCGCTTCGCATGCACCCGCCTTCAACGCCGCCTGCGGATCCTTCGTAAAAGCAACCACGCGAACATCCTTGCCGTTTCCGTTCGGCAGCTGCACACGACCGCGCACCATCTGATCGCTCTGCTTCGGATCAACCGCCAGATGCAACGCCAACTCGACCGTTTCATCGAATTTCGTCGCCGGCAACGAAAGCAACGTCGCAAAAGCACTCTTTAAATCATACCGCTTTCCGGCTTCCGCTTTTTCCAAAGCCGCGCGATACCGTTTTCCGTACTTCTTCATACCTTTACCCGACGACCTGAATTCCCATACTGCGAGCCGTCCCGGCAATCATCCGAGCCGCATGCTTCACATTGATCGCATTTAAATCCGCCATCTTCATCGTCGCAATCTCCTCCAGTTGCTTGGCGGTCACCGTACCGACTTTATTCTTATTCGGCTCGCCCGAACCCTTCTGGATGCCCGCCGCTTTACACAAGAGCACCGAAGCAGGCGGCGTCTTTAAAATAAACGTGAACGATTTATCCGAATAAACCGTAATCACCACCGGAATGACCAATCCGGCTTTATCCTGCGTACGCGCATTGAACTCCTTGCAGAAGTTCATGATATTTACGCCCTTCGCACCCAAAGCCGGTCCTACCGGCGGCGCCGGGTTTGCCGCGCCTGCGGGCAACTGCAACCGAATTTCACCCGTTACTTTTTTCGATGCCATCCTTTAATTCTCCTTCCGTACCTGCCAATACTCCAACTCAACCGGCGTAAAGCGACCGAAAATCGATACCGAAACGCGCAAACGCCCTTTTTCGGCATCCACTTCATCGATCACCGCCGACGAACCGACAAACGCTCCGTCGATCACCTTCACTTTTCCGCCGACTTCGTAATTCGCCTTTAAAACCTTCTTGCCATGATTCTCTTCCGCCTGCCCCAACAACGCCTCCGCCTCCGACGGCTTCATCGGAACCGGGCGGTTATCGCCGCCCATAAAGCCCGTTACGCCCTGAATGCGACGAACAAACGAAGCCGTATCCTGCAAAAATTCACCGCCTTCGTCATAAAGCTTCATGCACAAAAAGACGTATCCGGGGAAAAACTTGGCGGTGCGACTTGTCTTTTTCCCGTTTTTCACCTCCAGGACGGTTTTCGTCGGCACCAGCACCTGCTTAACGCAATCCTTTAACATACCCGCCTCGCACGCCTGATCGATAAAACGCTTCACCTTCAACTCCTGGTTCGTCAGCGTTCGCACCGCGTACCATTTAAAATCGTCCGTTTGCGTATCCGTCATTTCCCTAACGCCCCACGCAATGCATCAACAAATCCACCATGTGATACAAAGACATGTCGACGGCTCCTACAAACACACCCAACAGAATGATCCCGACCAAAACCTTCACGGTGGATTGGCGCAACTCCCGCCAACCGGGCCAGGAAGCCTTTTTCAGCTCCCCGATCATTTCCCGACAAAACGCGCGCGCTTTTTTCAACCACTTCATACGACGAAACCTGGCAGGGGAAGAGGGACTCGAACCCCCAACCGACGGTTTTGGAGACCGCTACTCTACCAATTGCGCTATTCCCCTATTAAGAAAAACATTCAAAAGAACTTTGCCTTTGTCAACAAAAATTTCTTACTTCAAAATTTCCGCGATACGACCGGCACCGATGGTACGACCGCCTTCGCGCATGGCAAAACGCTGTCCTTTTTCCATCGCAATTGGCTTCCCGAGTTCAATCGTAATCCCGAGATTATCGCCCGGCATCACCATTTCCGTACCTTCCGGCAATTCGCAAACACCCGTGACATCGGCGGTTCCGAAGAAGAATTGCGGACGATAACCTTTAAAGAACGGCGTATGACGACCGCCTTCGTCCTTCGTCAAAACGTAAATCTCGGCCTTTGCCTTCGTGTGCGGCGTAATCGAACCGGGTTTCGCCAGCACCTGACCGCGCTCCACATCCTTCTTTTCAATACCGCGCAATAAAACGCCGACGTTATCGCCCGCCTGCCCCTGATCCAACAACTTGCGGAACATTTCGACACCGGTACAAACCGTCTTGCGAGTTTCGCCCAAACCGACAATCTCGACTTCATCGTTGACCTTAATAACGCCGCGCTCGATACGCCCCGTTACCACGGTACCGCGACCCGTAATACTGAAAACATCCTCGATGGACATTAAGAAAGGCTTATCCAAATCATGCTTCGGCTCCGGAATATCCTTATCCAACGCCTCCAACAGATCCGAAACGGACTTCACCGCTTCCGGTTTCCCTTCCAAAGCCCCCAAGGCCGAACCGCGAATAACGGTAATGTCATCGCCGGGATATTCGTACTTCTTCAACAGATCGCGAACCTCTACCTCGACCAAATCCAACATTTCGGCATCGTCGACCAAATCGACCTTATTAAGGAACACAACGATATTGGGAACACCGACCTGGCGCGCCAAAAGAATGTGCTCGCGCGTTTGGGGCATCGGACCGTCATAGGCACTAACCACCAAAATCGCGCCGTCCATCTGCGCGGCACCGGTAATCATGTTCTTAACGAAGTCCGCGTGTCCCGGGCAATCCACGTGCGCATAGTGACGGTTCGGCGTCTCGTATTCGACGTGCGAAACCGCAATCGTCACAATCTTCGACGCATCGCGCACCGTACCGCCTTTCGCAATTTCCGCGTAAGACTTTACCTGCGCCAAACCTTTATCGGCCTGCACCTTCAGGAGCGCCGTCGTCAACGTTGTTTTACCGTGATCCACGTGACCAATCGTTCCCACGTTCACGTGGGGCTTCGTTCGAGTGAATGTTTCCTTCGCCATATCAAAATTAAAGTTCCCGACGCACGCTTTCAACCGTGGAGCCCCCGAGCGGACTTGAACCGCCGACCTCGTCCTTACCAAGGACGCGCTCTGCCGACTGAGCTACAAGGGCACGTTCCGCCGCTTTCGGCTTTCACAAAAGCTATGCTTCCTCCACTGTTGAGGTGTTCGGGAAAGCCGTCAAGCGTTTTTTTTGCGGAAAATAACCGCATTTTTCATAAAAATTTCGCCGCCGTACAGTTGCCTCAACGTCGGCAACACAAAAGCTTTCATACCTATATGGGCAGACAACTTCCCTTAATATCATATCCGACAAGCCGTATTTCGGAAAAATTTTCCATAAAATACAAAATAATTCCTATTCGATTGACACCTTTGGCACATTCCATATGGTGAGGGTATAGAAAAGTGAGATTGAAAATTTTTCTGCTTTTCTGGGTGTTGTTGCCGTTTATCGAGCCTTGTTCGGCAACGCGCCCGCTCCGCGAAATTGTACATAACGTTCTTTACCATAACGTTGCGTTCCCCGTTCCGTCGGAAGAGCTGTTGCAAAAAATTCAAGCCTGCTCCGACGATTACGAAACAAAAATCCTTGAAAACCTTCACAAACTTGCCGTCGCTCTCATGCGGGATTTGCTTACTTTTTTAGAAAAAGATGCGCTGTCGTTTGAGGAAATTCGAACCAAAATCGACACCGGCGGTTACGAAAAACCGTCCGGACAAAGGCATCGCGGGGATATCTTTTGTTTTCATCATCTTTCGCGGTGGTCCTTTGATAAAATACAATGCGAACTCACAAACCCGCCGGACGCATCAAAGCCAAACTTCCGGCATCTTTCCGACACAACCTCAGAAATTTTCCGTAAAGCCGAATCCTTGTTTCAGGAATATGTACAGGCTTGCGCAAAGATTTTTAACGTAACCGATGAAATCGCGGAAATTGTACGCACCGGCATTCGTTCCTGGTATGATCTTAAAAAATCCGACATACTTGCCAACGAACTTCATAAGGATCCGTGGTACCTTGCCGCACAGGCATCCGACGGTTCCTGGTCAACCGTTCTGTATTCGGTCATGGTTCCGCACACAACGCAATTCAGCTCCAAAAAAACGGAGGATTTCATCAATTCCGTGACAACCTGTTTCAATAAGTGCGTTGACGGTTTTGATGCAACCTGCGGAGATTGTTTAAAGGAAGAAATTAAAGCACGGTTCCGTGCCAACTGCTTCGAATACCTCTTGCGCAGCGTTTACGTCCGTTACAACACCCCGTCTGCCGAAAGAGATAATCTGGTACGTGCAATTTTAAAATATGCCCGCGAAACGTCCGACGGCTCCGAGCTCCGAACTTTGAAATAAGCATATTTTCGATGTTTTCTGCCGAAATATTGGCATAAAAACTGCTTTACATACAGGCATGGATACCGCTTCCGTTATTATTACCGGCGTTCATTTTGAACTGACCGAAGCCATTAAGTCGATTGTGCACGAAAAAATGAGCAAGCTTTTTCGTCACGAACCCGATATTATCCGCGTTCGCGTGGAACTTACGAAAGATGTCGATAAAAAAGATCAAAGTGCCTTCGAAGCCAAGGGCATTATCGAACTTCGCGGACCAAACTTCATCGTTTCGACGTTTTCGGATAATCTCTACAATGCCATCGACGATTTAGAAGAAAAACTCCTGCGGAAACTGCGGAACCGCGCGCGTTTGATGAAGACCAAGCGCAAAGAAGCGTATGTCGGAAGGTAAAGACGCAATTTGAATGGAATACAGAAGCGCGGGCATCGAATAGTGCTCGCGCTTCGTTTTTTACAAATCCCGCAACAGGATAGAGTTAAAACTGATATGTCAGCCCCACCTCGACGGCATGGATAATATCCTGCTTCACTTTCCAATCCCACTGAACACCACCGCCATAGTCCTTTGATCCATTGACATCTCCCGTTAAATACCGCATGCGGTAGCCGATACCCAGCGACCAATTATCATCCAAATAAATTCCGACACCGGCAAATACCTGCCCCAAAAACCGCCATTTTGATTTAAAATCAATCTTTCCGGTAACCCATGCCCCGGCATCATCCCATTTACTCTTAAGTTCCCCAAAATCCGATCGCGCCATACCGGCACCAACACCGCCGTACAAAAAAGCGCGTTCGCCGACATCCTTCTTCAAAGTTACATTAAAGGTGGCAAAAAGATTTTTGTACTTTCCGTCCGCAACGGCATAGGAGCCATCCACCCAATTCAGTGTCAAAGGGGGTCCGTATTTTGCCTTTTCGTTGGCGTCAAACTCGTGTTTTGCCTTCCCAGTAAAATATCCCAATTCCAATCCGACCAATACGCGATCTTCACAGAGCGAAACACCAAATTCACCCGAACCTGACAACGCACTTTTAAGGCTCTCTTTACGATCGCCCTTCTTTTCCGCAGGCCCTTGTGTCAAGCGGTCAACATACTTCGTCTTCCCTCCAAACAACCACCCGCCGCGTACCGTTACATAGGGATTCCATTCCCGTCCGTAATCAACCTCTGAACTACTCGTCGCTCCCAACGACACACCCGACAGCATCCCAACAACGCACGTTGAGCTTATGAAACATGTGAATTTCCTCTCCATGTTTTCATGATAAAGGAAGGAAGGAAGGAAGATCAAGTTTTTTGAGGAGGAATGGTTCGAAAAAATTTAAAAAAAGTAAAAAAACGAAAAAACCTCTTTTGATCGCTTTCGAGAAGAATCGCCTCCGAAAGGAGGCCAAAGCATACACATTATGAAGGGGCAAGGAAAAGATGGCAGAGAATACCCGTCTGTTTAATCACCTTAATTTCAGGTATTCGCACGTTCTTGATCGGCTTTTACGGGGAGCCGCCCATCTTTCTTCCCAACCGTTAATTTTTACTCATTTACCGCACCCGCCCTGCAACCGCCTCCCGATGCGGTCAAAAAAAATCGCGAATGCACCGTTCCCGGCGACGTTGCAAGCGGTAATGATCGGGTCAAATAAAATGTAAATTGCGGTCACCAATGCCAACATATCAGGCGTTAAGCCCAAATAATTCTGCAAAATCGGCAACATCACCAATACGCCGCCGCCGGGCACTGCCGCAACGGCAAATTTTGCAAGCACAAAGTGGAACGCGAACAGCAAATAAACGCCAAAACTCGGGAACGGCAACCCAAAAGACTGCAGAACACTCAGGGCAAACATCGGGATAAAAAAACAATCTCCGACCAGATGTACATTAACCGTTGACGGAATAATAATGTCGGCATTGGCGGGATTGGAACAATTTTTTTCCGCCGCTTTCAGCGAAAGCGGCATGGCGGCGGCACTGGAGGCACTGCCGAAAGCCGTTGCAACGGCGGGGAACACATTTTTCACATACGTCGCCGCCTGCGAAAGCTTTCCTTTCGACCACAGGACGTATTGCAACAAAATCCAACTGCACGCCGACAAAACAAATACCAGCAACACCGGCAGGTAGGAACCGCAGACGGACGACAAAATACCGTCGTGTTGCATTTTAAACATCATGCCGACGATAAACAGCGGCATCAACGGCAATAAAATTTTAAAAAAAACATTCGTCACAACCGACGCCGCACGCTCGCAGGCTATTGCCACAGGTTGGGAAACGGGTCGCAAAAACAATCCCAAAATCAGACCGCACACCAACGCGACATCATTGGAAAACAACGGCGTCAGCGATACGTGAAACGAAGCTTTCAAAACGGAAGCCGAACCGGAGAATGCCTCCGAATAGCGTTCGCCCTGCCCCGACAGAACTTTGGAAACGCCGTAACTCAGCATGGTATTTAAAAAGTTGGAACAGCAAATAAGCGGGAAAATCGTCAGCACCACGCGAAACGCCCGATGACCGAGGCGTGAAATTGAGCCGAACAGCAGTGAGAAAATCACAAACGGCAGACAAAACACCAACCCTTCTTTAATGCATAAACTGACGGCGTGCAGGAAAGCCTTTACGGTCGTCGGCACAAAATTTCCACACAGCAACGGCAACAACAATGCACCGAAAAAGATCAGAAACGAGGCTTGGTTTTTATATCTACGAAACATAAGGATAAAAAGAGGAAGGAAAGAAGCGGAAATAAACTACCGCTCCGAAGTCGACGTTGTGGTCATAGTGTTTGTGTCGAAAGAGCACATCGCCAAACAATGCGGCGCCAAAAGCATGAAAGTGCTTCGAAAACCCAACACAGCTCATGGTAAAAAATCTTCTTTATAAGCGTCAAGACGCAATGTGCGTTGTTTCAATCAACAACCGCACCGCAACAGATGGAATCTAAATCTTGTGTTGAAAGTCATACTGAACAGAAGTACTCGACAACGCCGACACAGCTTTCCGCATCCTCGGATACTTCCGCCTTCTTCTCCGCGATGGTGCTTTTTTTAAAAACCGCCCTTCAAAAACCTGGCGGAGAGAGAGGGATTCGAACCCCCGGTGGGTTGCCCCACACCTGATTTCGAGTCAGGCACAATCGACCACTCTGTCATCTCTCCGCGCCGACAGCTTTACTGGGTGCGATTATCGAGCACTCTGCAAGCTTAAAGCAACAGACTGTAACACAAAACGACAACGTGCTCAAAAACACTACCGAAGCACGAACGCGCCAAAAAACATTCGCATATCCCGGCTTTTTTTAAAAGCTAAATCTCTTAGCCCGCAACACCCCGTTCGTCCGTTGGAGTCGCACTTCGCACATGAAGCAAGTCAGGAAAGGAAAATACTTAAACGGAACCGCTTTGCATCAAAGGCAACGTTCATACAGAGGCACTGTACAGACAATGTACATGCTTTTCAATCGTCACTCTGCGCGTTTTAACACAATCCAAACCGCAAATTGCGTCGCCGGAAGCGCCTTTAAAACCGCTCAGGAAGCTTGTCAGACGTCTCCTTTCTCAATCCCGTCCGCAATACGCGCGATTTTGACAAAGGAATCGGCTTTCAGCGAAGCACCGCCGATCAATCCGCCGTCGATATGCGGTCGCGACAAGAGCTGTTTCGCGTTGTCGACCTTTAAAGAACCGCCGTACAACAAGCGAACCTTCTCGACGGAAGAAGCTTCGAAACGCTTTGTCAGCCAATCATACATAAACGCGTGCATTTCTTCCGCAGTCTCGGGCGTCGCCGTTTCGCCCGTTCCGATCGCCCAAATCGGTTCGTAGGCAATCGTCACCTGCGCAAGTTGTTCGTTCGTCACACCATTTAAGCCTTCCGCCAGCTCGTGCGCGATCACCTCAAAGGCGCGTCCTTCTTTGCGTTCCGACAGCGTTTCGCCGACGCACAAAATCGGTTTCAAGCCCGTCGCCAACAACGCATGCAGTTTTTCGTTAATAAAATCGTCGCTTTCGTGCAACAGCGTGCGACGCTCGCTGTGACCGACAAGCACGTACGAAACAAATTCTTTCAGCATTAACGGCGACACTTCGCCCGTGAAGGCGCCGCTGTCCTTCGGATATACGTTTTGCGCCCCCAGCGCAATCCCGACCGAAGCATTGGCTTCGAACGCCGCCGCCAAACTCACCAACGACGGACAAATCAGTAACTCACTGCGCACCGTCGGCGTTAATAAAGGCTTCAGGGCTTCAAAAAACGCACGCGTCTCCGCGGCGGTTTTGTTCATCTTCCAATTTCCGGCGATTAAGAATCGTTTTCCCATACGTATTTCTTATATCGGCCGAATTGGAAAATTTATCGCTTCAACGCTTCCAATCCCGGAAGCGGCTTCCCTTCCAACAGCTTCAAACTTGCGCCGCCGCCGGTACTGAGGAACGTAATATCCGCCGTGCAACCGCTCTGACGCACCGCCTTCACGCAGTCGCCGCCGCCGACAATGGTTGTGCCTTCGCACGCCGCCAACGCCTGCGCAATGCGGAATGAACCTTCCGCGGAAGCCTGAATTTCAAAAATTCCCATCGGTCCGTTCCAAAAAACCGTTTTCGCGGCTCGAATACATGACGCGTAATCCTCGACGGTTTTTGGTCCGATATCCACGCCCTGCCAACCGTTGTCGATGTTGCTTTCAAAAATTTTCGTCGCACCCAAGGTACGCGCCTTCATATCAACGGCATCGGAAGCGACCACATCCGTCGGCAGACGCAAATCAACGCCGCGCGCTTTCGCCTTTTCCAACAGCTCTTTCGCAAGTTCAACCTTGTCGGGTTCCGCCAAACTGTTGCCGATATTTTTCCCCTGCGCCAACGCAAACGTAAAACACATGCCGCCGCCGATGAGAATTTGGTCGGCTTTCTCCAAAAGTGCCTCAATCACACCGATTTTATCGCTCACTTTCGCGCCGCCCAACACCACGCAAAACGGATGTTGCGGGACGTCGATTTTCTCCTTTAAGAAGTTTAATTCCTTTTCGACCAAAAAACCCGCCGCCTTTTGCGACACAAACGGAGCCATCCCCGCCGTCGACGCGTGCGCGCGGTGCATCGTTCCGAAGGCATCGTTGACATAAACATCCGCCAACGCCGCCAGTTGTTTGGCAAACGCTTCGTCGTTCGCCTCTTCTTCGGGGTGAAAACGCAGATTTTCCAACAAAACGACGGAATTTTCCGCCATATCCGCCACCGCCTGCTCCGCATCTTTGCCAATGCAATCGTCCAAAAACAAAACCGGCTGATTGAGGCGCGTCGCCAAAATCCGCGCCACGGGCTGCAACGAATACTGCATGTTGCGCTTCCCCTTCGGACGCCCCAAATGGCTCGCCAAAATCACTTTTGCGCCCTGCTCCAACAGGTATTGTATCGTCGGCAACGCCGCCGTGATACGCGTATCGTCCGTTACCGTACCGCTCGGATCCAGCGGCACATTGAAATCCGCACGCACAAAAACACGCTTTTTTTCAACCGCCAACTCCCGAACCGACTTGATACCGTCCATGGTTCCATGATAGCAATCTTCGTTGTTTTTAAAAAGCAAATTTCGCCGTTATCTTGGAATTTCGGAAAATTTTTCTCCTGCCTCTAAACATTAAAACAACCGCAAGAGATTGCGCGCGTGTTATATGCACCTCACAAATGTCCGAAAAACCTTAAAAGAACCGCACCAACGCTTCCATCCACGCACACGCCTGCTTCGGATACAATAAGGTTTTGTCAAAAATCGACACCAATTCTTTCTGAAGTTCCAACAGCGTCGGCAATGGAAAAGCGGATTTCAAACGGCTGACATACCAGGGATTTTGCGAAAAAATACAGAACGTATTCTTATCCTCAACCGCACCGAAATCATCCGCATATGAAGTATAGGCTTTATCAAGCGTCACCTTCGAAATGGAGGACAATTTTAACGAAGTCGATTGGATGAGAAGGCGATTGCGATTTTGGAACATTGTCCACACGCTGCGCATTTCTTTGTTGAGAATAAAATGTTGGCGCAGACTCCGAACGTAACGCATCGCGTCTTTGGCATAAAACGCTTCGACGGGTTCAAAAAATTCGTTATTCATCAGCGTCGGCGTGTACGTTTGCACATCCTCAATCGTAATACACCCGCTCCACTGTTTCGCGCACGCCAGTTTTTCGAACTCGTTGGCAATTGCGCGCGGCTGTCGGTTCATCTTTTGGAACAACAATTCACAGGCATCGGCTTCAATCGCAACGCCCTGCTCTTTACATAATTTCTTTATCAGAAACCGCAGATACGCTTCCGACTGTTTCTCCTCCATTTCTTCGCATGTCGCCAGCGTCTGCACGGTTTTGAACAGACGCATGCGCTTATCGACCGGCGAAGCGGAAATCACTAAACACGTTCCCGAAGGTAATCGTTGCAGGACGGATAAAAACTTTTCGATACTCCCCTGCCCGCCTTCGGTCGTTGCCGGCGACCCCGTACCGAACAGATTGGTCGCGCGCAACCAAACGCATTTGTTGGGCGTAAAAAAATCCGCCGTCTGCAACGCTTCGATAACCCGATCGACAACCTGTTTTAAATCGGCAATCGTATTGACGGTTCCGTCGATCGTTTCCAACGAAAAGCCCTGCGTTTGTTCTTCAATACACTTTTTTGCCCTGAGTTCGACAAAAAACTCATCCGCCCCGAAAATAAACCAAATCCGCTCCTTCATGCCGCCTTCACCGATAATTGTTGCAAAATCCTTTCGAACGGATCGTCGTTTCCCGTCCACTCGATTTCCATGCGCAAAAAATAAAACGGCAATTCAAACGAAGTTGCCGAAATACGAACCGCATCCTTTTCCGTCGTGATCACCGCATCGGCATCAGCACGCTTCGCTTCCGCAAAGAATTCGCGTAAATCTTCTTCCGAATAACCGTGATGATCCAAAAAATGCTTCCCGTACACTACGTTTGCACCGTTATCTTCCAACGACTGTTCAAATGACCGCGGCGATGCAATCCCGCTCAACGCCGCCACCCGACAACCGTTTAACGAAGATAATTCCAACCGTTCGGTACCGTTAACGGCTTGCAGATATTTCGGTACGTGTTTGCAGAAAAAAATCGGTGCATATTCGTTATGACACCGCACCCGTTGTTCCAGATTTTTCAAATCCTCCGCCGCAACCCGATCGCTCTTGGTGAAAACAATAAACTGCGCGCGCCTTAAACGATTCATCGGTTCGCGCAAAATGCCGCGCGGCAGGATATGCCCATTCCCGAATGGATTGGTCGCGTCAATCAGCACAATATAAGACGCGCCTTTCAGACGAAAATACTGAAAACCGTCGTCCAGCAACAACAAATCACACCCGAACTTTTCGATTGCGTACTGCCCCGCTTTCACGCGATTCTTATCGACCACCACACATACGCCGGGCAAATTTTTCGCCAACAGCAACGGTTCGTCGCCTACTTTTTCGTACGGCAATAGACAGCGCACGCCGTCACTCACCACCTTCGGCGGACACGGATCGGCATGCACCAGCCAATGCCAGCTCTTCTTCCACCACGGTTCGGCTTTGCTTTTGTAACCGCGACTCAAAATCGCAACTTTTCGCCTCCGGTTTTGCAACAAGCGCGCCAACTTTTCCACAACCGGTGTTTTCCCCGTACCGCCGACCGTCAAATTCCCGACCACAATCACCCGACATCCGAGCGGATGATCCTTCAATAAACGATTCTTGTACAGTTTTTCCCGCGAAAAAACAATACCGCCGAAGACAATCGACAGCGCACGAAAAAAAAACGCGATGCACGCCGCCTTTTTATCCTTCGGCGGACGATATAACAGCTCTCTGACGTACTCCTCGACAGATTGCTTCCAACGTCGCAACGCGGGAAAGTGTTTCACGGAGCACGGTTAATGCAAAAGCACAATGTCGCAACGGCGATCCTTCACGGCATCTTCTTTCCCGATGTTGCGCGTCGCCTCCCGATTTCCGAGCGTAATCATGCCCAGTCGATCGGATGCAACACCGAAGGACATCAAAACATCCGCGACCTGTTGTGCCCGTCGGGTACCGATGTTTTGGTTGTATGCATCCTCGCCGTACCAATCGGCATATCCCGCCAGCAATAAACGCTGCTGCGGGTTCTTTTGGAGCAAGGGGATAATTTTATTCTTCAAAAACAACCGATCGCGCTCCGAAACAACCGAACTGTCGAACTCGAAAAAAATCCGACCGACCACGTCCTTTTCGTCATACAGCCCGTACCACGGCGGTGTTTCCTCCGATGTACCGACTTCCTTCGCATCAACCGTTATCGAGGGCTCCGTTTCATTCGGCTTCGAAAGCTCAACAACGGTATCCGACAACCGCGGATTCGGTTCGGTTGAGGTTTTAAACCATGAACAGCCGCCCAAGAGCAATAAAAAAGGAAAAAGGAAGCGTTTCATTACCTTAATTTTAGCCCGAAACGTTCAGTTTTCAACCCTGTTTTTGATGCGCAAGACTCGCCTTCACAAAACCGACAAACAGCGGATGCGGACGATGCGGCTTCGATTGAAATTCGGGATGGAATTGAACGCCGATGAACCACGGATGGCTCGGCAACTCCACCGCTTCGACAATGTTAAGTTGCTCATGTCGTCCGACCAAACGCAAACCCTTCTCTTCGAATGCCTGCGCGTAAGTATCGTTAAATTCATACCGATGGCGGTGACGCTCCGAAATGCGTTCCGTACCGTAAATCTCCCGAATACGGCTGTTCGGCGCCAAAACGCACGGTTCCGCTCCCAAACGCATGGTTCCGCCTTTGCACGAAACCTTCTTTTGCGCCTCCATCAGGTCAATCACGGGATGTTCGGTCGGGCAATTCGTTTCGGTACTGCAGGCATCCGCGTATCCCAAAACGTTGCGCGCAAATTCCGTCACCGCCAGTTGCATCCCGAGGCAAATACCGAAAAACGGCACCTTATGTTCGCGCGCATAACGGATCGCGCGCATTTTCCCTCCCAAACCGCGCAATCCGAAGCCGCCCGGCACCAGAATGCCGCACACATCCGACAACTTTTCTTCCCATCCGTCCACTTCCAACGACTCCGCTTCAACGGTTCGGATATCGACTTTGCATTGATTTTCGATACCCGCGTGCGCTAATGCCTCGCGAACGGATTTGTAAGCATCGGGAATATCGGTATATTTTCCGACGAGACCAATGGTAACGGTTGTTTTCGGGAAACGAATGCGCCGATTGACGTCCTCCCACACCGAAAGCGGCTTTTCGACGTACGGCAACCCCAGGCGGGATAATAATAATTTATCCAGGTGCTGTTGATGCAAATAAAGCGGCAATTCGTAGGTCGAAACTTCAACGTCGCGTTCCTCAACGACGGCCTCCGTCGGAACGTTGCAAAACAAACTCAACTTTTCGCGAACGCTTTCCTCCATCGGAACTTCCGTGCGACAAACCAAGATGTCGGGCTGCAATCCGATTTCGCGCAGTTTGGCAACGCTCTGCTGGGAGGGCTTGGTTTTCAATTCCGACGACACCCGCAAATACACCAGCAACGTCAAATGGACGAACACCGCATTGTTCCGCCCCTGTTCCTGCGCAAACTGACGCAACGCTTCCAGGTACGGAAGCCCTTCGATGTCGCCGACCACACCGCCGATTTCGACAATCAGCACTTCGATGTCCTCAGACGCACAAAGCGCAATGCGGCGCTTGATTTCGTCCGTCACGTGAGGAATGACCTGCACGGTTTTCCCCAAATAGGAACCTTCGCGCTCTTTCCGCAAAATCGCTTCGTAAATCTTCCCCGACGTCACGCTGTTGTTGCGCGTCAATTTCGCATGCGTGAAACGTTCGTAATGCCCGAGATCCAAATCCGTTTCCGCACCGTCTTCCAACACATAGACTTCGCCGTGCTGACACGGGTTCATGGTGCCCGGGTCGACATTTAAGTAGGGATCCATTTTCAACATCCCGACCTTCAACCCCTGCGCTTCCAACAACGCCCCGATCGAGGCCGCCGTCAGCCCCTTCCCGAGCGATGACACAACGCCTCCCGTGATAAAAACGAACTTCATACCGCGCTTACGACTTCAAACTGATGCCCAACGTTTTTGTGTGCAAGGTTTTTTGTATGTTGATGTTTTTGACGCAGGAAAAGCGGATAAAAAACAGACATCAGACATTCGAAGAACCTTTTACGCCGTGCACCCATCGTAAACCGTCTCGTCGAATTACTGAGGCACGAACCATAACACCTCTTCGCCGTGAACCACTTCATGAACGGGAACGGAACGCCCTCCCGTCAGCTCACTCAATTGCGACATCGGATTGGCACGCCGATCGATCCATTCGTCTTTCAGATAAATATAAATCGGACCGCGTACTCTTTCGGTACGCGTCTGCTCCGCCGTCGGTCGGTAAAATTCGATGCGTTCCGGATTGGCACCTATCGGCGGACAATCGGACATCACTCCCATAAAACGCACAAAGTAATTCCCGGACGATACATCAAACCACTTGTTTTTCGGGAAGGCGTTTGCATGCTTTCCGTAGTATTCGTAATACTTCTCAAAAGCATCTGCGACGGAAAAGGCAATCGCCCTTCGGTTCCAATAATCCAACCAACGGCGAACGATTTGATAACCCTTAAGCGAAACGCCGAGAGACACGCTCATAACCGCCAGACAAATGACGACCTCAATCAACGAAAAACCGAGCGACTTCCGTGTCGTTTTCATTATCTCACCACTAAAAAGTCACGCGCCGCCTGTCAAATGCTTTAACCCGTCTTTCCCGCATGCAAAACAAGCATGCACTGGCAGCTCTCTGTTTTTGAAACAGCCTACTCAATAGGTCTTCACTCCGCGCGATACACAATTCCGACCGCATTGCGAACGGCTTCCATGGTATTTTGCGCGATCGTTTTCATCTTCTTCGTACCTTCGATCGCAATCTCCAAGGCTTCCTTATCCGTAACGGCGACGCGCTTCTCGCGAACGGGTGCCAGTAAAGTTTGCAAAATCTCATCCAACCGACGTTTTAACGTCATATCCCCCAGCCCGCCTTTTCGATACTGCGCTTTTAACGATTCTACCTCATCCTTATCGGAATCAAACGCATCCAAATAAGCGAATACCACGTTGCCTTCGGTTTTGCCGGGATCGGAAACGCGAATGTGGTTCGGATCCGTGTACATCGAAAACACTTTTTCGTGAACCGTTTCGGCGGAATCGGACAGAAAAATAGCATTCCCGAGCGACTTTGAGGCCTTTGCGTTGCCGTCAATGCCGATTAAACGCGGCGTTTTGCTCAGCATCAGTTCGACCTCGCACAGACAATCCGTTTTGTAAGTATGATTGAAACGCCGCACCAATTCGTTGGTTTGCTCAATCATCGGCGCCTGATCCTCGCCTGCCGGAACGTGCGTCGCGCGAAACAGCGTAATATCCGCCGCCTGACTGACGGGATAACACAAAAAACCCGCCGGAATCGATTCCTCGAAACCGCGCAGTTGAATTTCGTTCTTAATCGTCGGATTGCGCTGCAAACGCGATGTTGTGACCAAATTCAACAGCAACATCGTCAATTCGCATAACTCGGGAATTTGCGACTGGATGAAAATCGTCGTCTTTTTCGGATCAATCCCGACCGCCAAGTAATCCTTAACAACTTCGGCGACATTTTTGACCACATGCTCGGGACGTTCAAAATAATCGGTCAACGCCTGCATGTCGGCAATCATCACAAACTGCTCGCAGGTATGCTGCAATTGAACGCGATTTTGCAACGACCCAACGTAATGCCCGAGGTGCAACGGACCCGTCGGGCGATCGCCCGTTAAAAGAACTCTTTTCGGTTCCGACATACTTTTATGGAAAGTTGTTTCATTTTATGTGGCAAAGGATTTTTTGGGGGCAATTGACACGTTTGAAATTCCCCATACATACCCATCGGGCTCGTGCGCACGCACCTAAATAATTTTCCGAAAAAAGCAAACGTTACTTTACGAAACACTATCGATGAGGCTCAACAATCTGCCCTCTTTTTCACACCCTTCAACAGGCGGTTTTTCAAAAAAATCAAAAAAAATCGGTACTTTTAATGTCTCACTACCGATCCGCCAGCCTTAATCGTCCTCAGATTTTACATCCCCCGCCGAAGGGACAGTCGACGAATTTTCAGAGGATTTAACAGACTCGGTTCCCGAAACAGAAGTCAACAACCCAGTTGAAGCAACGGACTTTTTCGAATTGATATACTCCCCTTTCACACCGTCCAACACCACGTCCACCCGAACGGCTTTCAGCGCGCCGAGGCAATGCGTAACGGCGTTTTTTGCCGCTTCCTGGAAGCGCATGGAGGACACTTCGAACGATTGATTGACATCCAGGGAGATGTATAATTTCAAAAGCAGCAACCGACGTTTATTGATGCATTGAACGCGTTTAACGGAACCGCCTTCGATTCCCGCACACGCCGATTGAATCAAATTCAAAACCGTTGCGCGACTGACCCAAACCGAACCGTTGTCGGTGGATGCGGCGCGAAACGGCTGACGGAAGACGCGGAAGCGATGAAGCATATACCATGACAGCAGAAAGAGGCATGCACCGCCGACCGCCTCTTTATACTTGATGATAAACGCCAACAGTTGTTGATCCCACGTTTCCATATTTCTCACTCCTTCGATGGCTTTTAAGAAGAAGCATTTTTCGTGCCTGCATCCGATGTTTCGGTACGAACGCCGTCGATAATCACGTCAATACGCTCCGCCCGCTTGCGGGTCATTTGCAACACGCTTTCGGCGATGGTTTGCTGAATGTCTTCGCCGACCTTCACCAGTTCCGCACCGAACAATAAGTTGACCTTGACCTCAATGTCATAATTGCCGTTCTCGTTCTCGGTCACTTTGACACCGCGCTCGGAATCTTTCTTGGAGAACATTTCGGCAATCCCCTCCACAAAACCGCCGCCGACCGAATGCACGCCTTTGACGCGCTGAGCCGCCAGACGCACAATTCCCGCCACCACGGCAAGATTGATTTTAATATCGCCCTTCACCGACGTCGAATGCTCCTTCGGGAACGGGACGCTTATCTTTTCGGACAGTTGCTGCGAGTTATTGCTCATTTTTTCTTCTTTTTCTTGGTTTCCGTGGTTCGTTGCAAAAAGGTTTTCATAAAATGCGTCGTAATTCCGCCGGCACAATACGTCGGATCCAGCATAATCTTTTTGCACAGCGGAATCGTCGTCTTAATGCCGCCGACGAGGTATTCACCCAACGCGCGCGACATACGCGTGATTGCTTCCTCCCGCGTTTGTCCCGTCGCAATCACCTTCCCGATCAGGCTGTCGTAGTACGGCGGAATGACATAATCCGCATACACGTGCGAATCCATGCGCACGCCGTACCCGCCCGGTTCGTGGTAAAAATCCACATGCCCGGGGCACGGCATAAAATTATTGTCGGGATCTTCGGCATTGATGCGACATTCGATTGCGTGTCGGCGGCACTTAATATCCTTCTGTCGTAATGTCAACTCTTCGCCGTTTGCCACCCTCAACTGCCACTGAACCAAATCAATTCCCATGGCCTCCTCGGTCACGGTATGCTCCACCTGAAGGCGAGTATTCATTTCGATGAAATAAAAATCACCCTTTTTATCCACTAAAAACTCGATGGTTCCGACGCCTTCGTAACCGCATTTTTCCGTCAGTTTCACCGCGGCTTTGCCCATTTTTTCGCGCAGGGAGGAATTTAAAAACGTCGAAGGCGCTTCCTCAACCAACTTCTGGTAATTGCGCTGCAACGAACAATCGCGTTCGCCGACGTGAATGACATGCCCGTGCGCATCCGCCAACACCTGAAATTCAATGTGATGCGGATCTTCAATGAATTTTTCAATGTACACCGAACCGTCGCCGAACGCCTTTTCCGCTTCCGTACGTGCCAACAGAAAAGCTTTTAAAAACGTCGCCGCATTCCACACGGTGCGCATACCTTTTCCGCCGCCACCCGCCGCGGATTTGATAATAACGGGAAAGCCGATTTTTGTGGCGAGCTTCAAGCCTTCTTCCTCGTCCGAAATCGCGCCCTCGCTCCCGGGAACCGTCGGAACGCCGACTTTGTGCGCCATTTGTCGCGCCGCGATTTTATCCCCCATCAAACGAATCGCCTGCGGCGAAGGACCGATAAATTTGATGCGACACGCTTCGCACTGTTCGGCAAACGTTGCGCTTTCCGCCAAAAATCCGTAACCGGGATGAACAGCATCCGCGCCGCCGATTTCCGCCGCCCCGAGAATACGATCCGCCTTTAAGTAACTCTGCGACGCCGGCGCCGAACCGATGCAAATCGCCTCGTCTGCCAACTGCACCGGCAACGAATGCACATCCGCTTCCGAATACACCGCCAGCGTTTTGAAACCCATCTCCCGACAGGCACGAACCACGCGCAGTGCAATTTCCCCGCGGTTTGCAATAAGAACTTTGTGCATCATGCCGACGTGCGCACTTTAAACAGCGGCTGTCCGTATTCGACGGGCGCGCCGTTTTTCACCAAAACCTCCAAAATTTCTCCGGAACATTCGGCGCGCACTTCGTTCATCACCTTCATCGCCTCCAAAATACACACTGTTGTCTCGGGACGCACCGCGCTCCCGACCTTGACGTAGGGCTCGCTCTCGGGCGACGGAGCGACATAAAATGCGCCCACCATCGGTGCCTTGATGACAAAAACGTTCTTCTCCTCCGCCTTCGTTCCCGCCAACGTACCCGAAGGTGCCGAAGGCGCGACCGTCGGCATCGGAACAGGCACAGTCGGCAATGTCGGAACCACAGGCAATGACCCGCGTTTCACGGAAAGCTTTAAATCTTTTTCCTCCAAACCGAATTCGGTCAGGTTGAACTTTTCAACCAGCTGCAGGACTTTTTGAAGGTCTTGAACATTCATGCCGTTCCTTAATTTTACCCTGTTTTATCGCGAAAATCTATTGCTTTTCCGCCAACGTCAACGTCAAATCCAGCGTTTTTTTGCCGCGCATCACGGTACATTGCAACACATCGCCCGGCTTGGACAGGAAAATGAAATTCTTGAACATCTCCATGGAGGAAACTTCGCTGTCATTCACCCGCAACAGTACGTCATTGCCCCTGAAACCGCTTTGCGCCGCCGGCGAATTCGGCTGAACCTCACGAACCTGCAAACAAACCGCGTGCGTTTTCGGATCATACGCGGTTACGACCGACAAGCCGGCGTAACCGTAACGAACGTTTCCGAAAAGCAACAAGTCTTGAAACAGCCGTTCCAGCGCCTGCGACGGCATATAGAACGTTTCCTGCGCGTCGGGCAACGCATGGAACAACATCCCAAGTAAATTCCCGTGTACATCCAGTACCGCACCGCCGCAATCGCCCGCATCAATGCGCAACGAACTGCGAACAAACACAAACGGAAATTCGGTGGCGAAATAACGTTCCTGAAACGCCGTCACATAACCGATTTGCGGCGAGACCGACCCTCCCAATTTACAGGAAAGGCTGACGATCGGCTGACCGATTTTCGGATACCCGTCATTGCGCAACAGTGAAAAATACGACACGCTTCGCGCCTCCGACGCGGATTTATCTTTACCCGCTCGCAACGGCTCTTCGTCCGTCTGCAACAGACACAACGAGCTGACGGGATCTTCGCCGCGTTTTTTTGCCGAAAACTGCCGATGCGAACGTGTCTCGACATAAAAATCTTCCCCGCCGATTACGGGCGTCAACACATGTCCTTTGTCACTGACGAAAAAACCGCTTGCCACCTGCGTTTTACCGTCCAGTTTATAACGAACACGCACACAACAATCGCTGAAACGTTCGTACAGATCCGAAAGCAAAAACAAAACATTTCCCAACGAAGCTTGCGCATCGGAAGATGTTGTTTGAGAGGGATTGGCAGATAAAACGGATGGCTCTTCTTCAGCGGAAGTTCCGTTAACGGAGACAGGGCTTTGCGCTTCGACGGATACCGTTCGACGGGAAGCAATGTCAGATGCATCTCTTTCGGAAGACGGTCTTTCATCCGATGTACTTTGGGACGCAACGGAAGCACTTCCCTCTGTTGTAATCGCAGATCTTAAAGCATTCGAAGAAGCGGAACTCGAAGAAATCGCACTGCCGTCCCGTTGCTGTTTTACACCCGAACCATCCTGTTCCGAAGCCCCAAAAACAGATGAAAATTTAAAACAACATCCGCAAAGCGCGCCCGCGCACAAAAACGCACCGGCACAACCCAAACGCAACCGAACCGCCGCCACCGTTGTTCGCCTGCCGACAACCGCCATCACTTAGAAAGTGAAGCCGTTCCCCGCCGTTAAAGCAACATTTTTCTTCAGAACGCTCTTTGCAATTTCCGATGAAGGAGCGACATGAAATGACAACGAACGGCAAGCGTGCGCACCGGACGGCTGAAAACACATCTCAAGATGCGGCGCGTTAAAACGGGACGAAAAATGGCAAACGCCGCCGAATACGAACAATCCGACCGCCGCAACGGGCGACCAGCGTCGCAACCATGCACCGAGATATTGTTTCCACGAAACATGTTGCGGTTGAGCTTCCTCCGCAAGCGATGCCTTTAAGCGCGCATCAAACGCATCCCAAAATGCCTCATCGGGCATTTCAAAACGCTTCGCCTTCAATAAGCGCTCCAATTCAAACTTCGGTTCTTCCATGTCCTTTCAAATACCGCGACAATGATTGTTTAAGCTGTTCCTTTGCATAATGCAAGCGTGAACGCACCGTCCCCTCCGAACATTGCAGCGTTTTTGCAATTTCGGCATGACTCATTCCTTCGATCTCGAACAGAACAACCACCGTTCTATGATTATGAGACAGCTGTTGCAATGATTCGTTCAATTTTTCCTGCAATTCTTTCAACAGCACCGCCCGATCGGCGGCGGGAATGTTTTCGCCGGGCATCAAAAATTCCGCCACATTCTCGCCTTCACCCCATGTTTCCAGGCTGTACACAGGCTTTCGTTTGCGCGCATCCAAAAAATCCAGCGTCTTATTGATGGCGATGCGGCACAGCCACGTATAAAACTTCGATTGCCCCCTGAAGGTTTCCAGCGAACGAAACGCCTTCAAAAACACATCTTGCAGCAAATCCGCGGTATCCTCCTTCGAGCTCGTCATGTTGTAGATGACCCGAAACAGCCGCCGCTGATATTTTTTGACGAAAAATTCGAACGCCCGCCGATTGCCGGATTTGAAGCGTTCCAACCACTCCAAATCCTCCACGTCGGAAGCCGCCGCCTTTCCCGCCTCGTCTTCCCCGACCATGCGCCCTCATTTTAAGCATATTTTGAAGGCACTTTTCGTCAATAAAAAGTCATAAAACACAAGGCAAGCTTTTTTCAAAATCGTCACTTCAAAACCGTCGCGCCGAAAAACTTCCAAAACCAACGATAAATGCATATTACAACGAAATTCGAGAGAGGATTTTGCAATATTCTCCGAAAAGACAAAAGAAAGAATTGTGCGAATTGGAGCCGGATGAAAATCATTTTGAATTGCGATTGGTTCGCGGTAATCGGCAATGACCATCACGTTTCTCACGGCAAAAACGAATTTGTCCGCGAGAAACGGCATTGAATGTTTTTGGAGTTACCTCAAACTGCGTTTTGTAAGGTTTAATCGTTTAACGGATGTGAAGTTTATTTCGTATTTAAAAGAAAGCAAATGCATACTTAACCATAGAAACAAATAACTTCTCTCATTCTATAGAACGTATCTTTTGGAGAAAGTTGTAAAAGATGTCAGTCCGGAGCCCAAAAAATGATTTTTTACAATGCAAGCTTCCGTGACCGTTTGATATAAAATCCGATTTTCAAACTTTCATGATATTTTCATCCAACTTTTCTCGTTTCGCAGACGTAACAGGAAGAAAATTCCGCGTATACAAAAATTTGCGGAAATACCGAACCAAACACCCGCCAGTCCGTACGTTTTCACAAAAAACAATGCACACGGTATAAGCACAAACCACTCACCGACAACCGTGAACATGCTCGGTATGAATGTATCTTTTGCCCCTCTTAATGCGCCGACAATAACCGTTGGTGCCGCAAATAACGGTTCCGAAAAAAGCACGATTCTTAATATCTTCACCCCCAATTCTCTTACGGCGATATCGGGTGTTAATAAATCGAAAACAACCGGTGCGAAAAAATACAAAGCAACCGCCGTCATCGTTACGATCACCACTCCGCATTTGACCGCGGACCAAGCGAATTTTCGAGCAAGATCTTTTCGTTTTGCCCCGAGAGCTTGTCCCATGAGCGTTGTGGCGGCAATTGACATTCCAAATGCGGGAAGATAGCAAATTTGTTCCATTATAAATCCGAAAACATCAGCGGCAAGCGAGACGGCTCCAAGCGGCGCAACAATACTTGTGATAACAATATATGCTCCGTTCATTACCACCGATTCGAGCGCCATGGGTTCGGAGATTTTGGATGCAGTTTTTAAGATGTCTTTTGAAAATTTCGAAAAGGAAAAATCAAAATGAAGATTCGGCATCCGAAAAGCCGTCATAAACATCGCGATTGAAATAATAATTTCAGAAAAAGCCGTTCCGAGAGCCGCGCCGGCAACGCCTAAATTCGCACCCGGTATGTAAATCAAAAAATTCCCGATTGCAATTTTGCGGACCGGAAAAAATTAAAAAGCAGTTGAATAAAACATCGAATAAACACAAAAGTGAATTAAGGAGGCTCGGAATTTTTGTATTTCCCGCACATTGCAAAACATTCCCCGAAAAAACTCGCAACAACATGGCAGGAATCGCACAGGAATAGATGAAGAAATACATTGATGCATCGTGCCAAATTTTCGGTTCGGCTCCCATAAGAGAAGGTAAATGCGGACTTAAGCCGATTCCGATAAAAGAAAGCAAGCATGAAATCACGAAGCAAATGCTCAACCCTTCGCGGAAAACCTTTTTGGCTCGAACCGCGTCATCCGCTCCCGTTGCATGGGCTGTTTGAACCGAAAATCCCGTAGCAACGGCATAGGCAAGTCCGCTTACAATCCACGTAGATGAAGTAACAACACCAACGGCAGTCGATGCGGAAGCTCCAAGACTTCCAACCATCGCGGCATCAATATATTGCATGGCAACCGATGCCAATTGGGCAATAATCGCCGGTATTCCCAAACGCAATACCAAAGCATAAATTTTCCGTTGATCAAAAAACGCTTCTTCGGCTTTCAATACCTCCGTCAATTCCATAATATGATAGCAACGAGTATTTAACGCACGGTATCCTTTTTGTTTCTATCAAACAATATCCTTCCGTCGCAACGTCAGTTTTTCGTCGTTTGCCACCCGTTTAACCAAATCAATTCCCATGGTTTCTTCGGTACGGTGTACTCCCTTGAAGGCGGCGTTCATTTCGATGAAACAAAAATCTCTTTTTTATCCGCCAAAAATTCGACGACTCCAACGCCTTTGTAACCGCACTTTCCCGTCAATTCGGGGTGAACATCATGCCGACTTTCGATATTTTTTACTTTGAGCGAACAAATAACGGTCTCTTTATCGGGCGCACAGATATTGAACGCCTCACCGACCCGTCTGCTCGCAATTAACACACCTTTCTTATGTCAAATCGCGAAAAGTTCTGTCAAGCCGACGAACGCAACCCATGCATCACGGAATACAACCGAACGCCGCGCTCAACCGCAACGCTTCTTTAATTCCTCAATGCGATTAGTCTGTTCCCAAGGAAGGTTTGGCTTCGTGAAATGCCCGAACTGCGTCGATTGGCGATAAATCGGACGCCGCAAATCCATTTGTTCGATAATCGCCGCCACACGACCGTCAAATACCTCCGTAACAGCTTTATTTAAACAATCCAAATCGCAATGCTCCGTTCCGTAGGTGGTTAAATCGTAATGAATGGGATGCGTTCCTCCGATGGTGTACGCCAAACGTACTTCCACGCGATCCGCCAGTCGCGCCGCAACAACGTTCTTGGCGACCCAGCGGCAAAAATACGCACCCGAACGATCCACCTTCGACGGATCTTTGCCGGAAAACGCCCCGCCGCCGTGATGCGCCCAACCGCCGTAGGTGTCGGCGATGATTTTGCGCCCCGTCAAGCCCGTGTCGGCTTCCGGACCGCCGTAGGTAAATTGACCGCTTGAATTGATAAAGTATTTGGTATTCGCCGTCAGCCACTTGGCGGGAATAACCGCCGGAATAACGCACTCCCGACAGAAGGTTTCAATCTCCTTTTGCGAAACCGATTCGGCGTGTTGGGTCGCGATGACGATATTTTCGATTTCAATCGGCTCCAAACCTTCGTAACGCATGGTTACCAGCATCTTGGAATCGGGACGCAACCAATCAACATTCCCTTCTTTGCGCTCCGTCGCCAGTTTTTGAGCAATCTTTTGCGCCAACAAATAGGACGCCGGCATCAGCTGATCGGTTTCGTTGCAGGCGTACCCGAAGAAAAATCCCTGGTCGCCGGCACCGACCTCCGCCGCTTCCTCCTTTTCTTTTACCACCGCACCGTTAATCTCTCCCGACTGCTTCGTCAGCAAATTCGTGATAAACACCGTATCGGCATTGAAAAGCATCTCGGGGTAGGTGTAACCGATCTCGCGAATTGCCCGCCGAATAACGGCGTTCGTATCAAAAACCGCACTTGTCGTAATCTCCCCCGCCACCACGACATGATTGGACTTCACGAGCGTTTCGCATGCCACATGCGCCTGCGGATCCTGCGCTAAGCAGGCATCCAAAATCGAATCCGAAATATAATCCGCGACCTTGTCGGGATGCCCCTCGCCGATACCTTCCGACGAAATATGCATTGTTTGTTTTGTCATTTTTTGCTTGTTGCTCCCATTGAAAGCATAATTTTCGTGAAAGCAAACCTTAAAAGGGGAGAATGGCGACAAATGCCTGTTTTTGCATCAAAAAAACATAAAAATATCATTTTGGAAGGCAGAACAGGACTTATTTTTGTCATTTTCGAAGCATTTTCAACCTTAGCGACATACTATACGCGGAAAAGCATTGAAAAAGTTTCGTTTTTCGGGCATTCTTCGGAGGAAGGTAATAGATTTTTCCTACATTACACATAGAAGTCAGACCTATGAAGAACATCGGATTGTTGGTGGCATGCGAAATCGAAGCCGTTCTTACGCAGTACAAATCGGAGCTACAGCACGTTCGGCAAAACGGCTTTGACGTTTATATCCTTGAACGCAAAGACTGCAAATTGCATTTTGTACACTCGGGCGTCGGGCTGATTAAGGCAGCGGCGGCGGTTCAAATGCTCTGCGACTGTTTTAAGATCGAATTTTTGCTGAATTTCGGCGTCGTCGGAGCTCTGACGGAACAACTGAAAACCGCCGATACCTGCTTTGTGTCGAAGGTCGTGCATTACGACATGGATACGTCAGCGTTGGATCATTGCGAAGTCGGTCGGTACTTGGAGTATTCGGATATCTACTTGCCCACCTCCGCCGACGTTTTGAAGACCGTTTGCGCACTTTACCCGAACATCCCGACGGCGGTGTGCGCCTGTGCCGACAAATTTGTGGATGCGCCCGAACAAAAGGCGAACCTTCATCGGCAATTCGGCGCGGACATTTGCGACATGGAAAGTGCCGCGGTTATTCTTATATGTGATCTCAATCGCATCCCGAATTTGCTGATCAAGACGGTTTCCGACAGCATCACGGGTGGTGCCGACGAATTTCAAAAGCGCCTTAAAACCACCGCCGAAACGTGCATGACCATCGTCGATAAAGTGCTTGCGGCGGGTGTAATTTGAAGTGCGTAAAGAAGCAAAATCCGTTGCTCCCGACCGTATGAGGTATAACATCAGCGGTTCACGCTCGGTTGACCGTCAGCAAAAAAATCATTGTCCGTCTTTTTTGGGCGGTTTTTGTGTCGGGCGCGTATTTTAATACCGTTTAAAAAACTTTCGTCGTCATCCTCATAACTTTCTTCGTTACTGCTCAATTTATCACAGGCGGTTGCGATGCAGATTAACACTTTTTCCCGTTCTGCCTCCGCCGTCGTTTTCCAAACCCACGGCAGATTACGGGCGTTTCTTACTTCCCGAACCGCTCGAAGGTTACTTTTTCGTTTTCGATCGTCGTGGAGAGCCCGTGCCCGGGATAAACGCAAGTCCTCGGCGGCAACTGCGAAAGGCGCGCAAGGGAGGCTTTCATTTTTTCTTCCAAACCGCCCAAATCCGTTCGTCCGATCGTTTGGTAAAATAACGTATCGCCGACGAAAAGTTGCCTGTTGGCTTCGTCGTAAAAACCGACGCTCCCGAGCGTGTGCCCCGGTAAATGCAAAACCTCAAACGCCCAATCGCCGCATGTCAACGTTTCACCGCCATTAAGAAGAACATCGGCTTCAAACGGTTTATACGGCTGACCGCATGCGATTATTTTCTGAAATCCGACGTCTTTAATCAACGGCATATCGTCCCGATGCAGATACAGTTTGGCATTCAGACTCTCTTTAAACGCTTTCGCATCCGCAACATGATCCCAATGCCCGTGCGTCAGAAACACGTGAACTTCCAAACCATTTAATTTCGATTGCAATGCCTTAAAACTTCCCGGTGCCGCATCGATGACACAGGCAATTTTTCGATCCCGATCGACGGCGTAATAAACATTCGTTCGATACGGCGGGTCACAAATCAATGCTTCAAATCCAATCATAATTCAAACAATCCGTCGTTTCGGCGCACAATCCAACGGTTGAGTTCCAGCGAAAACAAAACCCGTTGCAGTACTTCGGGCTCCAATTCGCAGTACGCACACAACTCCGAACTTCCGAGTGCTCCCTTCGCCTTCAATGTTTCATAAACGCGCAACTCCGCGCCCTCCAAAGAAGGCTCTTTGTCGCGCCGAATATGCTGCATTTTTGCTTCAAAATCCAGCTGTAACGGTAACGGAGGCGCCGCTTTTAAATCCTCCAGTACATCATCAACACACGTCGCCAACGTTGCACCGTCGCGAATAAGCGCGTGACAACCGCGGCTTAGCGGCGAATCCACACGCCCTGGCGTCGCAAACACCGGTCGGTTTTGATCGTTGGCAAACGCCGCCGTCAGCATACTGCCGCCCTTAACATCGGATTCAATCACCCATGTTGCCCGCGACATGCCCGACAAAATCCGATTTCTCCGCGGGAACGTCATGCGATCGGCACGCGTCCCGAGCGGAAATTCCGACAGCAAACACCCGTGTTGTTTCAGTTGCGCGTACAAATCGGCATTCTCGGGAGGATAAATGCGATCCAGCCCGCACCCCAACACCGCTACGGTCGCACCTTTGGCGCGCAACGCCCCGCGATGGGCGGCGGTATCGATGCCGCGCGCAAAACCGCTCGCTACGCACCAACCGCGCTCGGCGCACTCGGCTCCAAACCGTTCCGCCAGTTGTAATCCGTACGCCGTCGCATACCGACTGCCGACAACGGCAATCGTTCGATCCGACGGTCGCAACGCACCGAGCAGATACAACCCGATCGGCGGATCGTAGATGTTTTTCAACAGCGGCGGATAATCCGGATGCTCGAAGGAGATAAAAACGGCTCCCATCGCGGCTAAGCGCTTTTTTTCCGCCGTCGGTTCAAACAACGACCGCCACTGACACAAATTTTTACAAGCGGCAGCCGTAATCCCGATGCGCTTAAAATCCGTCTCCGTCCCGTTCAAAATTGCCTGCGGATCGTTGTCAAAATTTTGCAACAAACGTTGCAACGTTACCCACCCGACCCGCGGAAGCGCATTCAAAATCAGATAAGCGTCTTCGCGCGACAAAGACATAACGATGGATTACACCCGTAGTATGCCATGTTTTTAACAATTACGGAATTGATTTTTGAAAATACGATAAAAAACAATATCCGGGAAATGGAGGATAAAAGCTGAATTTTTGCGTGCGAAGGGACGGCAGGCGCAACCTTTGGTTATAAACACATGGAGTAACAGTAATGACAAGTGATAAATAAGTAAAATTGACCAAAATGACAAAAGTATGCGACTTAGAGTGGTTTTGAAGGGCTCTTTAGGATTTGCCAACACGGCGTTGCGGAAACATAAATGGCAATGGGTGGCAATAGACTTATTGGCAAACTCGCATATGTTTTCCAAATATCGATTGCCTCGCATACAAGCGACCATTCTTTTGTGCTTCTCTAAGCGCAATTGCATTTTGAAAACCGAAAGTCCCGTATACTTCACACTGTGTACTCATTCTTTCATAACTTCTAAGCAAACAAGCACCTTTAAAATTTTCCTTTAAAAACCTTCACTAATACCGCTACTCTAAACAACTTTGCCCCCCTGCTTCTCTACGAAAAAAATTTAAGTGTGCTTTTATCACTTTAAAAATATAACCTCAATCTCTTTTTATTTACAAACTCCCCAAAAACCGTTAAATTAAGGGTAATGTCGGAGGTTGATGAGACGGACAAGGTACCGCCTGTGAAGAAGGTGGATGAGGATCCCGCGTCCGAAGCGAAACCGACGACGGAGGGTTTAGAGACATCCGAAAATACCGATAACAAAGAAACAAAGTCGGAAGATACGGAAACGGCGGAGCCTGCAAAAGACGGGAAAAGCAAAACACCCGATACGCTTACCATTATACGCGATAAGCCCGAAAATACCGAAGGAGCTAAAAAATTCGTCCTGCGCGTTTTGTCGGGACCACATGGCGGTGCGGAAGTCGATATCGGAGCGCAACCGTCTCTGTTGGGCAAAGCCGATACCTGCGATATTGTGCTCATCGACGATGCATTGCAGGAGCAACACGTAAACTTTTCCGTAAAAGACGACAAGATCATCTGTACGCCGCAGGACGGAGCCGCAGTTTTTGTCGGCGGCATCGAGACGCACGAAGAGCGCGAAGTAAATGCCTTTCAACCGATTGTATGCGGCACCACGCTGTTGGCACTCGGTCCGAAAAATCAAATTTGGCCGACCATCACCGTCCCGAAACTCCAATCCGAAGCCGAAGCGGAAGAAGCCGAAGAGGCAAAAGAAAAAGCCGAAGTTGAACGGAACAACAGGAAAAAATTGTTCTGTTTTCTGCTGATTGGCTCGGGAATCGTGCTGTTGCTTTTTGGAGCCGCCGGTACTTTAACGCACGTATCGCACAAAAAAGAAGCAAAACGCCTTGCTGTTGAAGAATCTTCCTTCCCGATTGTCGCTCTTAGAGAATCCATCGAAGAAGTTTTGGATAAACATAAGGTCGATGCGGATTTGGTAAAAATTTCACTCAGCGGAAAACGTTTCGTCCTTTCGTGTTACGTTGCAACGTCCCAAGAAAAACAAGAGCTCGAAAAAGAACTGCATCAGCTACCTAAGGTAAGTTTTCAGTCGCTTCACATTTACGTTCAGGAAAAAATGATCGAACAGGCGCAGGAATTGCTTAATACCCTCCAAACCCTGACCGCCGTCCCCGCCGCCAAATTGGACGGTATTCTCATGAAGGGTTACCTGCAAACAATTGAACAACTTCCTGCGATTAAAAGCCGCCTGTTAACCGATGTCCCCGGGCTTAATTCCGTTGAAACCGCTCTCTTCAGTCCGGACGAAGTCTACGACTTGGCATCAAATCTGCTTACACAACATAAGTTGATGGGACTGCTGAAAATACAAACGGTGCGAACGGGTCTGATGGTCATGGGCAACCTTCAGGCATCCGACGAACCGCGTTGGAAAGAAGCACAAAAGGCGTTGAAGAAAAATTTTCGCGGTGTTTGCAGGGTTTTGTCATACGTGGCGACCGTCGCTCCGAATGCCGTTAAGCAAATGTTCTTTCCGTCAACCATCACAACGGTTTCCATTCCGAAGCACGAACTTCCATGGATCGATTTACAGAACGGCGATCGGTATTACGAAGGTGCGCTGTTGCCGTCCGGGTACAAAATCGAATCCGTCACCAAGAAGGAAATTCAACTGCGGAAAAATGAAGACAAAGTCATTTTCACCTTATCGGAACTGTAAAACTTTATGAATACACCCAATCTTCACCTGACCGACATGTCGCGCGAATTGAAAAGCGACCATGGCGGTCATTATCGTCGGCAGTTGTCGGATACCCTGGCGCGTTATCAGCGACAACTGGCGGGTGCGGCGGTTCCGGAAAACCTGAAATCCGTACTGTCGCACATTCTGCGAGCCGTTACACACGCGCAAACCATTTTAACAACGGAGGAAGCATAATATGCCTGACGTACCCATGCCGGATATCGCGCCCGAACAATCAGGGAATAACTACCTGTTTTACGAAGGCGCATGGCAACTGAGCGATGTCGCAAACCTCGATAAGGTCTTCAACAATATCGGAGGCTTATTGTCGAAAGGCGAAGCGGCCATTAACAAGGAATTGACCGATTTGTCGAAAATCGATCCCGGTCAGTTGGATCAAAGCCGTCTTTTGCAGGCACAAGTGAACCTGTCGCGTTGGCAACTGGCATCGCAACTGCTGTCCAACTTTGCTTCGGGTATCGCTTCGGGTCTGAAAAATACCATTCAAAACGTCGGGAGGTAATTGAATCATGGACAAAGAACTTAAAAAAACATTCCCGGGCGAATTGCTGGAATTACTTGCCAATGTGGCATTTGTCGGTATTGAACGCGGACGTTTTAAGGAAGCGCAGGAAATTTTCTCCGCACTCGTCGAAGCACGTCCGCACAACATCAATTCCAAAATTGCGCAGGCGATGGGAGAACTGATGATGTGTCATGTTACGGATGCCAATAAAATGCTGATGGCGTGTCTCAAAGAAGACCCGAATAACGAAACGGTCAAAGGTTTCCTGGCGATTGCGCTCAGGATGGGCAAAGCGGATGACGAAGCCGTCAGTTTGTCGAAGCACATTCTGAAAAACTGCAAGGACAACGACACGCGTTCCATTGCGCAAGGGATTTTGGAAACCTGCAAAAAAACGCTGTCGCTGCATAAATTGCAGGCGGAGCAGTGCCAAAAGGTTGCCAATTAAAGGGAGGAGACGCGTATGTCCATCGAAGGCGATATTTTAACCAACGCATTCGGCAACTCCAATGCGCAGCAGGCATATCAACAATCGGGCAGTACGCTCGATGACATCAAAGCCGATTTGCCGAACCTGCTTCCCGATGAACCGTTGGCGACCAACGAACAAACCGCTCCGCGCATACCATCCGCGGTACATGAAGGAGCGGTCACGCCCGGCGAAGCGATTTTGAACACCATTCAAAAGGTATCGGATGCGCACGCCAACGCCATGCACGCATTACAGGAAGTCACGAAAGGTCTGAACGACAAAGATACCATGACGATGGCGGATGCCGTCAAAATGCAGGTCGGTGTGATGAAGTGGCAGTTACAAAACGAACTGACGAGCAAAGTTGCCGGTTCGGTTTCCAACGGCGTTCAAACCTTAATGCGAAATCAGTAATGAAGAAGCGCGCGTTGATTTCTTTGAGCCTGCTGTCGTTGGCGGGGTGCGGACAACAAATCTTATATAAGGGTTTGCCGGAAAAAGAAGTCAACGACATGGCGGCGATTTTATTGTCGAACGACATCGCCTGTACAAAAGTGGCCGGTGCGGAAAATACATGGGATCTGACCGTTGATAAAACGCAATTTTCTCAGGGCGTTCAGCTTCTCAACGAAGCGGGCTACCCGAAGGACACGTTTTCGTCATTAGGCGAAGCCTTTAAAAAGTCGGGATTGGTTTCGTCGCCGACGGAGGAGCGCATTCGCTTTATGCACGCGCTTTCGGACGAACTCGCGGAAACGTTGACGCACATTCACGGCGTTGTTACCGCGCGCGTTCATATCGTGTTGCCCGACAACGATCCGTACACGGAAAAATTTACGCCCTCCTCCGCTTCCGTCTTCATTTCTTACCTGCCGCAAATAAACCTGGAAGATTGCTCGCGCGAAATTCGCCAGCTGGTCACCAACGGCATCGAAGGTTTAACGTACGATAAGGTCAATTTATCGCTGTTCCCCGCTTCCAACCCCAACGATCGTCTGCCGTTTGCAAACGCGAAAAAGCCGATGACGAAGGATATTTTCGGGATTAAACTTAACATTGCTTCGATTGCTCCGTTCTTCACGCTTCTGGGTGTTTCCTTCGCACTCGGAATTTTAAGCGGCGGCGGATTGCTGTTTTGGCTAAACCGCAACCGAAAACAACAGCCGACCGAAGCCAAAGAAACGAAAGACAACGGTGAACAACAGTGACAACGGATGCAACGCGATCGGAACGAATACGACAAACGGTTGACCGCAATTTTCGGTTATCCGTTCATTCGTCGTTTTTGGATCAATGTCTGCCGAAGGCTCTGCACAACTTCACGGCACTTCAACATCCGCGGTTGAAGTTTAAAGTCTTTACGCATCTTTTCCGTTATCTGAAGTTAAAACCTCTTTCGGAAGAACTCTCACAACATCAGTATTGCGATTTTTTAGCCTTATCACCGCAACAATGGAGCACGTTTAAGGATTTGCTCGGCGCGTTGTATTTTTTGAGCGAAGTTAAAACGACGGTCGATTATTTTAAGAAAAAGCTTTTGCTGTCGCTTATTTCCGAAAAAGGCTATAATTTTATTGTTCATCGCGGCAGTTTATATGCACCGATATTGGAGAGCATCGCGGTACCGCCCTGTTCCGGCGAATTGGAACAAAGAATTCCCGCCGTCGGAAAATTTTTGACGGAATACCTGTGGACGCAACAACCTGAACCGTTGATACAACGCCTCATTTTAAAATTTAACAACGGATCAACGTGGAATTTTTACCACGTCATCGATCCGCACCTGCAACAGCAACTGTTTAACGTTTGCCGACATCTTTTAAAAGAAACGGAGGTTTTCTAAAATATGCTGATTTTAAAGAGTTCGAAACAATTTTGTCCCGCCGATCGCATCATCCGTTGCGACGAATACATGCTCCATGCAAAAACGGAGGAAATTCTTGAAATTGCACAAAAGAAGCAGCGGAAACTCCTCGAGCACACCGATGTTCAAATCCGTCTCATGAAGGAGAACGCTCAAGCCGAATGCGACGAACTCTTTAAAAATGCACAAGCGGAGAGTGAGAAGCAGTGTCAACAAAAGATGCTCGAAATGATTTTTTCGATGACGGAAAACGGCATCCGCTATTTTTCCCTGCTCGAACAAACCTTCGTGCAAACATTGAAGGATCTGTTTCTGAAAATTCTCGGCGAAATTCCGCCGGAAGAACGCATGTATCAGCTGGTGAAACAATCGATTAAGACCCTGTCGGAGGAGAAAACCCTTCATATTTCGGTGCATCCCGATCAGCTGGTTCTGCTCAAAGGCAAAACGGATGAATTGATTGCGCAACATCCGTCGCTGAAACACATCGAAGTGGTTGCCGACAAAGAACTTCCGCTCGATTCCTGCCTTCTCGAAACCGAAACGGGTATTTTGGATGCCAGCATTCCGTTGCAGTTGGAAACCCTCATCAAAGCCGTTCAGGCAAGTTTGAAGTAATTCCATGGACACGCTTTTCCCGAACGGCTTCTTTACCCGTACCATTCAGTCAACACCTTCGTTGATCACCAAGGGCAAAGTATTGCAGGTGGTCGGAAGCATGATTAAAGCCTATGTGCCGGGCGTCAAAATCGGCGAATTGTGCACGTTGCACAATCCGAACGACCAAAGCAATGCATTGGCGGAAGTGGTCGGCTTCGTTCAGGATGCGGCTCTGTTGACGCCTTTGGGCGAAGTCAACGGCATTTCTTCTTCCACGCAAGTCATTCCTTCGGGGCGTACCCACAGCGTCCCGGTAGGTCCGGGACTGCTCGGTCGGGTTTTGGACGGCTTGGGCAACGTCAGTGATATTGAAACAAAAGGTTCCTTCGAACCCGAGACGTATTATCCCGTTTATGCCGATCCGCCGCCGCCCATGACCCGAAAGCCGATTGATACGCCGATTTCGCTCGGTTTGCGCGCACTCGACGGTCTTCTCACTTGCGGCGAAGGTCAGCGTCTGGGAATTTTTGCGGCGGCGGGCGGCGGTAAAAGTACGCTGTTGGCGCAAATCATCCGCAATACCGAGGCGGAAGTTACGATCTTAGCTCTCATCGGTGAACGCGGACGCGAAGTGCGCGAGTTCGTCGAAAAAGATTTGGGCGAAGAAGGACTCAAACATTCAGTTTTGGTCATTGCCACCTCGGATCGTTCCTCCACGGAACGTCTGAAAGCCGCTTATGTTGCCACCAGCGTTGCCGAGTATTTTCGAGATAAAGGGAAGAAAGTTCTTCTCTTAATGGACAGCGTAACGCGTTTCGGACGTGCACAGCGCGAAATCGGACTTGCGGCGGGAGAACCGCCGACGCGACGCGGCTTTCCGCCGTCGGTGTTTGCAACCTTGCCGAAACTGATGGAACGCGCAGGTCAATCGGAGAAAGGCTCCATTACCGCGTTATATACAATCCTGGTGGAAGGCGACGACATGACGGAACCGATCGCAGACGAAACGCGCTCCATCCTGGACGGGCATATTATCCTTTCGCGCAAACTGGCGTCCGCGAACCATTACCCCGCGATTGATATTTTAGCGAGCATCAGCCGTTGCATGAATGCCATTATCGACAGGGAGCATAAAGCGGCGGCGGGAAAATTCCGAAGTCTGCTTGCCAAATATCAAGAGGTGGAATTGCTGTTGCGCATCGGCGAATACAAAAAGGGCAACGACGCCGAAACGGACGAAGCCATCGATAAAATGCCGCAACTGAACGAATTCCTGCGACAGGGCTTGTCGGAAAAAATCTCCTTTAAAGAGACGATCGAACGCATGATCCAAATCGTCAATGCATGAGCGCCAAATACGAATTGCAGGATATTTTGCGCATTCGCGATCGTCGCAAGGATGCCGCCGAAACGGCACTGCTTAAAGCTAAACAGGCATTGCGCGAAGCGGAACAATTTCTGAAGGAACAGCAGGATAAAGAGGCGGATTTTATTCAAAAAAAGCCGAAGTTTATTCAAAGAATTTACGAACTGGCACTTGAAAAGGTTAAGTTCAGGCGCAATTACATGGACATTATCGCTTTCAAGCTCGGCAAGCTGGACGAGCATCAAATGAAACTTGCCGTTGAGGTCGAAAAAGCTCATAATAAATGCAACGAGGCGCATGAGACGGTTCGGGAATGCGCGCAGGCGTTGAGACAGGCCTGGAAGGAAATGGACAAGATCGAAGAGCACAAGAAAATTTGGAAGGAAGACATGCGGCGTTTGGACGAATTTACGCAGGACAAGGAATTGGAAGATTTTAAAACAAAGGCGCATCATGGATAAAGGTCTTTCGATTGAAACGGGTACCGTCCTCAAATCTGATATTGCGTTGACCGCCACGTCCGATGCGGATGGAAACATTGCTACCGATGTTAAACATTTATCGATCGACCCGGAAAACGTCGCCCAATTTCGGAAGCAATTACAAACGTCGTCAAAAGAAGAGGGAAAAAGTGCTACGGGATTTTCGACAAACGCAGATGATAAATCCGCTTCATCTTCTAAACCAAACATTTCCAATCCACATCAATCTTTTCATGCAAAAACCGCGGTGACATTCGATACAAAAACTCCAATCGCTCCCTCGAAAACATTTAAAAACACAAACGATGCCGCGAACGTTTCGGAACCGATGATGTTTCGCGAAACATTAAAAAGTGCGGGAACGACATCGCAAGATACTTTGCTCGATCATACACCTCCCGAAAAACAGACAAACGACGTTCACGGCACCGAAAAAACGTCGCCAAAATCATTCTCTGCCCATCCGAAACCGTCACTGACACTCAAAAGTCCAACGACGCTTCTTCGGAAATTATCGGTACCGTCGGTTTCAACAGACGTTTCGAAAACAACTTCGAAAATCCCTTTTGTTGGAACGGGAGAATCGAACGTTGCCCATCCGTCCGGGAACGGTTCGAACACTCACCAAACGGAAATTTCGAATTTTGATGCAACCTGTTCGGCACAAAAACCTCCTTCAAAAGCCAAAAACGGCACTCCGACTGCGGTACCTGCGGCGGAAAAGGCAAAACAGGAGCGTTCACCCGAAAATACTTCCGAACCTCAAAGAACCGCCGTCATCGACACCATTCCGTTTTTACGGACGGCGAACGAAATCATCGCTCCCGTGCAGGCTCCGACCGCCGCGCAGACATCGAAGTCACACGCAATACTCATCGCACAACAAATACGCGATCACATCATCGATCGGATTTTGGTTTCTTCGAGCGCGCTCAACACGCAACAAACCGTGACGGTTCAGCTGTCGCCGCGGCTGTTGCAGAACACTGAGGTGCAATTCATACAGAACGGCACTTCGCTGGATATACGGCTGATTTCGCAAAATAAAGACAGCATTCAATTTCTGCAACAGCACCAATCGGACTTACAAACGTATTTACAGGGAGAATTAAAAACGTACCGCGCAATTTCGGTGCGGGTTTCGTCCTCGCAGGCTTCGTCGGAACTTGCACAACCGCACGACGGACGCTCGCGCAACCGCTTCGATTACCAAGCGACAGATGAGGAGGAAACAACATGACGGAACGCTTCAAACCGAGTATTTCGCTGCCACCAGCTTACGTACATCTGGGAAACATCTGGCGTGAACCGTTGCCGTTCACGTATCGGGACAATGAATGTTTTTTCAAAATCGGCGGCTGTCAAACGTTCACGCGCGGCGCGGTATTGAGTTATATCTGGAGAGAAAAAACCGTCTACTTCTTCGCCCCCGAACAAGGTTTGTGTGAATTTCTGGAACCCGATTTGGCGGGTCTGGATATCAACGCGCTCGGAAAGGAATTTCTAAATTTATTTCTGGAAACGCTTCGCGAAGATATTTGCGGAATTTTTGCGCAATTCCACGAAACCCTCAAAATTCGCGAAAGCCATTGGAGCATTCAAACCATTCCGAATACGCTCTACTTTGATTGGAGCAACGCCGAAAAGAACCTTTACCGCCTCTATATTATCGAAGACGGCGACAATGCTGCTCCGCAACTGATGGAGAAGATTTACCAAAAGAACGGTTCGACCGAAGGCTTAAGCGGAAATGCCTGCATGTTCCCGTTCCGCTTATTGACGGGGCAGGCGCGTTTGACGATTGAGGAAGTCAAATCGCTGTGTGTCGGCGACATTATCCTGTCGCAAACACCGCGCGATCGCGTGAAATTTTACTGCGGAAAAGCCGTGTTTTTTGCCGAAAAGAAGGAACAACAATTTTGCGTTACCGGTTTGCTTATGGAAGAAGAAAATCATGATTTACCCGTCGGAGTCATGCCCGACGACGATGCCGAATTATCCGAGCTCGAAGGTGATAATGCGCTTACCGAAGGATCGGCGGAACCCGAAAAAACCGCGTTCCCGATGGAACAATTACCTGTGGTTGTCACCTTCGAAGCGGGCAAAAAGGAAATTACCTTCGAACAACTGCAACAGTTGCACGAAGGTTACACGTTTGAATTGGATCAAAAGCCCGACGAACAAGTGCAAATTCTGGCAAACGGGCATTGCATCGGTCAGGGCGAATGGGTTCAAATCAACGACCGCCTCGGCGTTCGCGTCACGCACTTATCCCTCAAATAATGCTATTTTAAACAGCAAAGCCGCTTCCCATGCCGGATACCGGACCTTTCATTTACGATCCCGCCGGGATCATGATCCTGCTCGTAACGTTGGCACTCGTGCCGTTCGTTGCGATGATGGTTACGTCCTTCATCAAACTGGTGGTGGTGATGAACTTGTTGCGCCAGGCAATGGGATTGCAACAGGTGCCGCCGAATATGGTCATCAACGGCTTGGCGATTGTTTTGACGATTTACATCATGGCGCCGACGTTACAGGAAAGCATTCAACGCGTGACCGAAGCCAATACGGCACTGGAAGATCGAAAAGCACATCCCGATACCTTCAAACTGCCGCCGCCCATGCAACCGTTCGCAAAAAAGCAAAGTTCCGATTGGCTTGCCAATTTATTACAGCCCGTACAAACGGTTCGAAACAAAGCGGACGAATTGGGGGCAATTTTTAATTACGTCAAACAACCGCTGACGGACTTCTTAACCAAACATTCAACCCCGAAACACAGCGCATTTTTCAAATCCATCGCCAAGAAATTGTGGCCGAAAGCCTATTTGGAGGACTTGGACGATTCAAGTTTATTGCTTATCGTTCCGTCGTTCGTTTTGTCCGAACTGACCGCGGCATTCGAAATCGGCTTTCTGATTTATTTGCCGTTTATCGTCATCGATTTGGTGGTTTCGAACATTCTGCTCGCCATGGGCATGATGATGGTTTCGCCGATGACCATTTCGCTTCCCTTCAAACTGATGCTGTTTGTGCTGGTTGACGGCTGGGATAAAATTGTCGAAGCCCTGGCGTTGACGTATCGATGATGCGCAAAGCGCTTTCAAAGCGGAAAAAATGCATTCCCGTTCCCGCTTTATTAAAAAAATCAAAAAATGTTTTTTGT
>JAEEGL012649992.1_pt1 | contig 49682 bp, 42 predicted proteins | sample 9134231 | NCBI WGS metagenome assembly JAEEGL01 (sample SAMN16246548, study PRJNA631951) | gut metagenome | biome: gut microbiome; feature: rumen; material: fiber-attached | host: Bos | place: Iran: Karaj | collected 2018-10 | reverse complement strand
TTGACCTCAGATTGATAGATGGAACAAAAGTGCATCCATTTGTATCGTGGAAAAACATACGTTTGTTGGAACACACAAACACAACATTAACACAGGAGGTAAGGCTCTCCTCCCACGACTGAAGTCACGGGTGTCCGAGCCTAGATATCATGAGTACTTGGGTGAATGTTCCGGTGAGACGGAACCGCATGTTAAGCTAAAACTTAACCGAGATGATTATTACAATAAAAGAAGCTAGAGATATCTGCAAAATTATTATAATTTGACAAATCAATAACATTCTGACTTGCTTTGTGATATAAAAAACATGGACAATAAGACAATAAAGTACATGATTACATCTAAACACTTTATTAATCTAATGAGTTGAAATCAAGATTTTAAAGGGGAAATAGACAAAATGACTGATTTGGAAACAATGAAATATGCAAAATTGTATTTGGAAAAACTGGCAAACGGAATTAATCCATTAACGAATGAACTGGTTCCGGATTCCGAATGTATTAACCAAGTTAGAATATCCAGATGTCTTTTGTATTCTGCAAACATAATAGGAAAAGTTATTGATAACAATGGTATGGTAGGGTATCAGAAAAGGACGGTTAAAGAGCCTTTTTCTATCACCAAAGAACAGTTGTCAAAATATGTATTTGACATCGCTCCAATTCCAGTAAGTGAAATTGCCAATAAGATAAATATGCTTGTTGATATGACAAATCGTTCGAAACTTAAAAGTGCAAGTATCAATGCATTCCTTGTAAGCAAAGAATTATTAGAAGAAGTATCATCTTCTGATGACAAAAAGTATAAGACACCTACAATGCAAGGATCATTATTGGGAATAACTCGAAAAGAGAGAAGTGGACAATACGGAACGTATTTTGTTAATTTGTTTAACCAGTATTCTCAACAATTTATCATTGACCATATGGACGAAATAATAGTAATAAACAATTCAACAAAAGAGTTAAAAAGTGAAAACACACCTATAGAACCAAGTGTTGTTATTGAAGATATGCAAGGAGCTCCGTGGACGAGAGAACAAGAAGTATTATTGGTGGATTTGTTTAACAATAAAACGTCAATATCCGAAATTGCAGCATTACTTAAAAGATCTTATGGTGGGATACGAGCTAGACTAAAAAAGCTTGGATTAATTAATGATTGAAACTACGCAACATAAAGGTGTCCGTGAGACACCTACATGCCTTTGATAAGAAATTGGTTCTTTGCAGAGAAATGTGAAATAACAATTAGTATTAGATTGTATTTGGAATTAAAGAGATATAACAATGAGAGAATTGAACATTGATTTTTTGGATCTGTATAAAAAAGTAGATAAATTCATAAAAGATGCTTATTTGGTAAGTGAAGGAGTATCTGCATATATTCGCATGATGGAATCCAACAACATAAAAGGCGTTAGGTATGTTGACTCATGGCAAATTGATTATGAAAGGCTGAAACATATGCGATGGGTACGGAATCAACTTGCCCATGAAGTTGGATATGATTCAGATATATGTGAAGAAAGTGATTATGATTGTCTAAATGAGTTTTATAACAGATTGTTTTCTTCGGAAGATCCACTTTCAATTCTGAGAAAACAAGAGGAATTGGAAAAGCAACGCCTTGCAGATGAACGAAGAAAAAAACGTGAAGAGGCTGAAAAGAATAATCTCTCTGATAAAAAAATGAATAATCAAACGCAACTAGGTGTAAAACCCGTGGTTGAAAAAAACAATTATAATAAATCCGATACAATTAAAAAGCCTTCATTATGGAAGAGAATAAAGCAATATTTAAAAGATCTTTATAACTCAGTATAAAGTAACACATTAAGCTATCACGAAACAGTTGTTGGTAGCATTATTGGTATATGATTGGATAAAAAATGGGCAAAGAGATAGTTTTTATTGATTTAGAAGTGAGTGAAAGCGAACCGAGAATAATAGATTATGGTGCTGTGAAGGACCGTAATATTGTCATGCATACAAAATCAAAGGCACAGTTTTCATTGTTTGCTCAAGGAGTACGATATGTATGTGGGCACAATATCATAAACCATGATCTTAAGTATTGTGGTAACGTTTTTGGCGAAAAAAACTGTCTTCCGGTAGATACACTGTATCTTTCTCCACTATTGTTTCCGAACAAACCATACCATAACCTTGTAAAAGATGACAAGATTATATCAGAACAATTGAATAACCCGGTCAACGATGCTATTAAAGCCATGGAACTATTTTATGATGAAGTTAACGCTTATCAAAAGCTTCCTTCATCAATGAAGCATATCTTCTATGATTTGCTCCACAAAAATGAGTATTTTCATGGGTTTTTCGACTATGTTGGGTTCTTTTTCTCAATGAGCAGCCTTGAGAGTGAAATACGAAACACGTTTTCGGGAAAAATATGCAAGAATGCGGATATATCTTCCATAATATATAAACATCCTGTTGAATTGGCATATGCTTTGGCCATCATATCAGCAACTGAAAAGTATTCTATGACTCCTCCATGGGTTTATCGTAACTACCCATACGTTGAAAATGTGATTAGACAATTGAGGGAGACTCCATGTTCAGAAGGATGCGAGTATTGTAACAAGAGTTTAGATGTTCAAAAAAAGCTGAAGGATTACTTTAGTTATGATTCATTCCGAACATATAATGGAGAGCCACTTCAGGAGATGGCAGCAAAGGCAGCGGTTAGCGGAAAGTCCTTGCTTGCTATATTCCCAACAGGAGGAGGGAAGTCTATAACATTCCAGCTTCCGGCATTAATGGCAGGAGAGACGTCTAGGGGACTTACAGTTGTTGTTTCTCCATTGCAGTCGCTGATGAAAGACCAGGTTGATAATTTGGCTCAAAAAGGAATTGTTGATGCAGTAACAATAAATGGACTTCTTAGTCAAATCGAGCGCGCAGAGGCAATTGAACGTGTTGCCAGCGGCATGGCATCTATTTTGTATATATCTCCTGAATCACTTAGATCGAGAACGATTGAAAGACTGCTATTGTCAAGAAATGTCGTTCGTTTTGTCATCGATGAAGCACACTGTTTCTCTGCATGGGGACAGGATTTTAGAGTTGATTACATGTATATTGGGGACTTTATACGAAATTATATCAAAGAAAAGAACCTTGAGCATGGAATACCCGTTTCGTGTTTCACTGCGACAGCTAAACAAAAAGTAATTAGCGATATTCGGGATTATTTTAGACAAAAACTGAATATTGAACTCGATTTATATACGACAAATGCCACAAGAACTAATCTTCACTATGTAGTTTTGCACAAAGAAAACGATGAAGAAAAGTATACAACATTGAGGTCTCTTATCGAACAAAAGGATTGCCCAACAATTGTATATGTTTCAAGAACAAAGATGACAAGAGATCTTGCAGAAAAATTGACAATTGACGGATATCCTGCCAAACCTTTTAATGGCAAAATGGACAGCTCGGAAAAAATAGAGAATCAGGATGCCTTTATTGCTAACAGAATAAAGGTAATAGTAGCCACATCAGCTTTTGGTATGGGTGTAGATAAAAAGGACGTTGGACTTGTTGTTCATTATGAAATATCTGACTCACTTGAGAATTATGTGCAGGAGGCAGGAAGGGCAGGCAGAGATCAGAATATTCAAGCTGACTGTTATGTTTTGTTCAATGAAGATGACCTTAACAAACACTTTATGCTTTTGAACCAGACCAAACTGAGTATCAGTGAAATACAACAAGTATGGAAGGCGATAAAAGATTTAACCAAAACTCATTCAAGTGTATGCCGATCGGCACTGGAAATAGCCAAACTTGCGGGATGGGATGAAGGAACAGTAGATGTTGAAACACGTGTAAGAACAGCGATTGCTGCTCTTGAAAATGCTGGCTATGTGGAAAGAGGCAGAAATGTTCCCAAGGTTTATGCCAACAGTATTATGGCCCGCAACATGGAAGAAGCTGCTCGCGCTATTGAAGCATCACCGAGATTCGATGAAAAACAAAAAACAGATTCAAAGCGTATAGTAAAATCATTGATTTCCGCAAGAAGCATAGCTCAAGCTGGAAATGCGGAAGCAGAGTCAAGAGTTGATTATCTTGCTGATATTCTCGGAATTGATAAAGAGGATGTCATTACATCAGTAAATCTCATGCGAGAAGAAGGCATTTTGTCAGATTCTATGGATATGTCAGCATATATAAAACGAACTGAGACTCAGAATAAATCAATTCAGATTCTTACGAATTTCTGTGAATTGGAAAAATACCTGGCATCAAAGCTTACAGGCGAAGTTCAGGACATTAACTATAAAGAAATAAATGACAGTGCTATTAAAATTGGAGTGAAGAATCCAACGGTCAGAAACATTAAGACTATTCTGTATTACTGGACAATAAAGAATTACATAAAAAAGAACACGGATGCAAATGAAAAACAGACAATGGTTTTTCCATCTTTGGAAAAAAAGAAAATGGAGGCTCGCATAAACAAAAGGTGCGAAATCGCTTCATTTATAGTTCAATATCTGTTCGACAAATCGAACGGCTCATCTCCTAATGCCAAAGAAGAGGTATTGGTTGAATTTTCGCTTCTTGAATTAAAAGATAATTACAAATCGAGGATTTCTATGTTCAACGATTATTCGGATTGTTCAACAAAAGAAATTGAAGATGCATTATTGTATTTGTCTAAAATCGGTGCACTGAACATTGAAGGAGGTTTTCTTGTTCTCTATAACGGATTGTCAATTGACAGAAAAGTGCTTGATAACAAAATCAGATACAAAGTTGAAGATTACAAACAACTAAATGATTTCTATCAAAACAGAATTCAGCAGATTCATATTGTGGGTCAATATGCAAACATGATGCTGAAGGATTATAACGAAGCACTCCAGTTCGTAAACGACTACTTTGTTATGGAATACAGGCCTTTTATTGCAAAGTATTTTAAGGGAAACCGAGCAGGTGAAATAAATAGAAACATAACTCCGGAAAAATACGACAAATTATTTGGAAGTTTGTCAGAAACACAAGCTGAAATAATAAGAGATGACACTTCAAAATATATAGCTGTTATCGCAGGTCCTGGCAGTGGCAAAACGAGAGTTCTTGTCCACAAATTAGCCTCTCTACTTTTACTTGAAGACGTCAAAAGCGAGCAATTGCTAATGTTGACTTTTTCAAGAGCTGCAGCAACTGAATTTAAAAGTCGTCTGATTAATCTAATTGGGAATGCAGCTCATTTTGTTGAAATCAAAACATTTCACTCGTATTGTTTTGATCTTTTGGGGAAAATAGGTAATTTACTGGAATCCAATGAGGTGGTGCAAAAAGCAGCAGAGATGATTTATAACGGCGAAGTTGAAATTGGCAGAATAACAAAAACTGTTTTAGTTATTGATGAAGCACAAGATATGGATCAGAATGAATTCAATCTTGTTTGTTCACTTATGTCCAAAAATGAGGACATGAGAGTTATCGCCGTTGGTGATGACGACCAGAATATATATGAGTTTAGAGGTTCTAATTCTGGAAATCTTAAGGCTCTGATTACCAATTTTGACGCAAAACAATATGAATTGTTGGACAATTATAGAAGTGATGAAAAATTGGTTAGATTTTCTAATTCCTTTGCAGAATACATTCCCAATAGGATGAAACACAATCCAATTATTGCGGTATCTAGAGAAGATGGAATTGTTGAACTAACAAAACACGCTAAGGGCAACTTTGAAATATCAGTAGTCAATCAAGTCAAAGATAATTATCATGGAGAAAAAACGTGCATTCTTACATCAACGAACGAAGAGGCTCTGATGGTAATGGGGTTGTTGATTGAAAATGGGATGCAGGCAAAATTGATTCAATCAAATGATGATTTCAATTTGTATAATCTTGCTGAAATACGATTCTTTATAACTGCAATTAAGAAAGAACAATTTACACCAATTGTTTCAGATCAAGTGTGGAATAATTCGGTTGATAAACTAAAAGAATATTACGCTGATAGTAAATGTCTTCCTTTGGTTTTGAAGATGATTAATACTTTTTCAGCATTGAACACAAAAAAATACCGCACAGATTTTGAAGAATTCATTAACGAATCTAAACTTGAAGATTTTTATGACATAGAAAACTCCGCAATTATTGTATCAACTATCCACAAATCAAAAGGAAGAGAATTTGATTCGGTCTATATGATTCTGTCAAATAATATGAATCTCTATGATGAAAAGACGAAGAGAGCTGTTTATGTGGGATTTACACGTGCTAAACATGCCTTGTACGTCCATTATGTAAATGCTTTTTTCGACAGATTCAGGCTTACCGGCGCCGTTTACCATACAGATGAAAATGAGTATCAAGAACCTAATGAGATTACTCTTCAACTATCCCATCGAGACGTAAATTTGGGCTTTTTTAAGAATATTACAAAAGAAGTTTTGCAGCTTCGCAGTGGCTCAAGTCTTGATTATAAAGAAGGTAGTTTCTTTGCGTGTATTAACGGAAGGAATATAGTCGTTGCAAAGTTATCAAAAAAGGCAATTGAACAAATTGAAGAATTAAAAGAGAATCATTACATTGTTTCTTATGCCGAAATTAGATTCATAGTCGCTTGGAAGGGCGAAAACGATGAATCAGAAAGTGCGATAATATTGCCTGATATTCACTTGAAAAAGCATGACTGAGACTTTTTGTAATCAAAACTATTTAAAGTAAAGTTAAAAAAAATACAGCCAACAATACAAATGAAAACACAACAACCATTTTTTTGATATAATTGATACTGATTCATAGTAACCATTATGAAAAGAGACATTATTGCATTTATTCCACTAATCGGAATAGTTTTGTAGGCTTTTCCTTACGCCTGCAGATAATTAAGGGGAATTCTATACATTTGGATTACCATGTAAGCGTTAATGAACTACGTGTGGATGGTACATATAACAAAATAGTCAGTGACTAGATTGCGAAGAAAAAAATTAAAAAATAGGAGGGCATTATGAGCAGCAATTTGGAAAAAGTAGTTAAATTCTTGGAAGATGCCGGAACATATTATCTGGCAACAGTAGAAGGTAATCAGCCTAGAGTAAGACCGTTCGGAACGGTTCTATCATGCAACGGAAAACTTTACATTCAGACCGGAAAAATCAAACCGGTATCAAAACAACTGAAAGCTAATCCCAAGGCCGAAATTTGTGCATACAAAGACGGAACATGGGTTAGAATTTCAGGCGAACTTGTAGAAGACGACAACAGAGAAGTTAAAACAGCAATGCTTGACAAAATGCCTTCTCTGAGGGGCATGTACAACGAAGACGACGGCAACATGCAGATGCTTTACTTTAAGTGTGCTAAAGTCGTATTTTCTTCATTTACAAGTCCAGCGGAGTCTTTTGAAATATGAGTTTACAAACACAAAGGTTAATAATTCGCCCCTGGTCTGTAGACGATGCAGAAGAATTATATAAATACGCTAAAGACCCGCAAGTTGGCCCCATAGCAGGCTGGCCTGTTCACACTAGCGTTGAAAACAGCAGAGAAATTATCCAAACTACACTCTCAGACAAAGAGATTTATGCAATCGTTTTGAAAGAGTCGGGGTTGCCTATAGGCAGTGTTGGTCTTTACCATGGAGGTCTGGCCAAAGATCCTGATGAAATGGAACTTGGATATTGGATAGGAGTTCCGTACTGGGGACAGGGACTTGTTACTGAAGCTTCACGGGAAATGCTGAGGCATGCTTTTGAAGACCTTGAGCTGAACAAAGTATGGTGCGCATATTACGAAGGCAACACCAAATCCAAAAGAGTTCAGGAAAAACTCGGATTTGTTTTTCAAATGAGGATGGATAATGTTCGCGTCTCAGCATTGAATGAAATAAGGGTCGGATACGTAAATTTGCTTACAAAAGAGAAGTGGCTTGGGGACATAAAACAGCAGAAATCATCAAAAAATAAATAAAACGGGATGTTTAACCCCTGCCGTAATTGGATAGGTTCAAACAACCCAAACACTAACATATCTCTTAATCATGGCATATGGTTTTTACAGATAAATAGACCATGTTATTGGTACAATACATTTTGGTATTCTTCTTGAATGACCATGATTACACTTATATAATATTGAACGGGAACACTCTTTTGAACGGGGAAATTAAATGAAAAAACTTATATTTTTAATATTTTCTATAGTACTGGCTTCTTTTGTATTGGCATCATGTGCTTCTTCAAAAAATGAAAAAGAAAAAAACGAAAATACGGAAACAAGCGTAGAAACCAACCAATTGAATACGGAGACAAACATAGAGACAAATATAGAAGAAATATCTATTATTGGAGATTACGAGAAATATGTAGAAATAGGCTCTGAGTACATTGAGAGTGGTGTTAATTATCCAGAGGATTGTGTTTTAATAACAGATGGAAGAGTTGATGTTAACAACCTTGGGAGATATCAATTGACTTATAGGATATACAACAAAAATGGAGAATTAAAAAAAGAATTATCTAGATTTGTGTATGTAGTAGATTCTACACCCCCTAAATACGAAAAAATAGAACGTGAGTATTATGTTGGTTTCACATATTCCGCCTCCGATTTCATACACTATTATGACAATTGCAGTTCAAACGATAATATATCTGTCTCTGGTGATTCTTATTCTTTTTCTAAACCCGGATTATTCGACATTAGAATAGTGCTAACTGACGAATCTAACAATTCCTGTACGTATAGTGAAGTTGTAGAAGTGAAGCTTGATTTTGAAAAATTAGTGAACGAAAAGTATAAAAATCGACCTGGGGATGTGTATAAGCATGATTTTCATTCTTCTACAACTGGAGTTGACTATTATCTTGAAGTTATTATAGATAGCGAAAAGAGTGCTTTATTATTTAATACATCTGAAACAATTATATACACGCAAACAACAAACACAAAGTTTAACAAATCTGGTTTATCTTCTCTACAAATACAGACAGAACACTTTGAGTTTGATAAAGCCTTTGGAACTTATGAAATTTACACGGATTCCGGTTCTCATTCCATATTTGGCTTCTCATTTGATGCAACTAAAAATGATAATAGCATTTATATTTCCAGTTTTTATTCAAGGAATGACGGAGAGTTAGACTCACAGCTTGTGTTAATTGAATTGAATGAGCAGATTAATACTGTAGTAAATAGTTTTAATGAATTCTTGAAAACAGTTTTGAATTGAACTAGAGTAAACAAAGACAAACAATTTGTTCCCATTATTTAGACAATTTTCATCAATTTCATGGAGATTCATATGGAAAACAAGATTTTTAATATCAACAAGGGCTGGAAAACATATTATTGCAAAAACTCTGAGTGCAAAAAATGGTCAGATAGTATCACAAGCGAAAAAGAACTGAAAGCTAAAAACTTGGAGAGTATCCCAGCAGAAGTTCCGGGTTGTTTTGTGCTGGACATGTACAAAGCAAATAAGATTCCGGATCCGTTTTACGGTGACAACCTCATAAAGCTTCAATATCTTGAAACAATGCATCTGTGGTATGTGACTACTTTTGAAATGGAATTTTCAGAAAGTGACGAACTCCTTTTTGAAGGAATAGATACAATAGCAGATATATACTTAGACGGAAAACATATTCTCAGAACCGAGAACATGTTCATTCCTCACAGCGCGAAAGTAGAAGGCAAAGGAAAACATGAACTGGTAGTACATATAACGCCGGCTGTAATAGAAGCTAAAAAGTATGTTGCTCCCGCTTCTTCAAATGCTCTATGGTACAATTATCAGGGGCTGTATATAAGAAAACCTGCTTTTTCATTCGGATGGGATATATTGCCAAGAGTAGCTTCAGGCGGCATATGGAAACCTGTATACGTGGTCAGAAAAAAAGAAGACAGCATAAATGATGTTTTTGTTTACACATTATTTACTGAACCGGATAAGAACAGAGCAAAAATCCGTATATATTTTGATATCACAACACAAGACGACATGATCCAGAATTACAAATTCCGCTTTTCGGGAAAGTGTAAAGAAAGCGAATTCTGTGAAGAAATCGTGCCGTGGGGAAATCAGTACGGAAGACTTGCTTTTATAATAGAAAATGCACAATTGTGGTGGCCTAGAGGCTACGGTGAACCAAATCTGTACGAGTGCAAAGCCGAGCTCATTTATGAAGGCAAAGTTGTGGATACATACAATCTCAATGTGGGCTTGAGAACTGTAGAGCTTGAGCGCACTGAGAGCATAAAGGACGGAGAAGGGCAATTCCTGTTTAAAATTAACGGAGTGCCTGTGTTCTGGAAAGGCGTAAACTGGTCACCTTTGTCTCCGTTCCCGTCCGAAAATGAAAAGAAATTGCCATTCGGACTCAATCACCTGTGGGAAACAGGATCTAACTGTGTGAGAATGTGGGGCGGCGGAATATATGAAGACGACTCATTCTTTGATTTCTGCGACAGCCACGGAATAATGGTATGGCAGGATTTCATGATGGCCTGCGCTGTCTATCCGCAGGACAAGACATTTGCTGAAAAACTTGAAAAAGAAGTTGTTTATGAGATTAAAAGATTGAGAAAACACCCATCCCTGACGCTTTGGTCAGGCGACAACGAGTGCGACTGCACATATAACACATGGGGAGGAGTAATACGCAATCCTAACGAGAACACTATTACAAGACACCTTCTTCCGGATTTGTGCAGAATCCATGATTTCTCACGCCCATATCTGCCGAGTTCTCCATATATTTCAGATGATTGTTACGTTAATAATCTCGGAACGCCTGAAGCGCATTTGTGGGCTGACAGGCCTCCATATAAGAGCGACTATTACTCTAAGTCCGATTGCAGATTTGTGAGCGAAATAGGGTATCCGGGCGCAGTCAGTCTGAAGAGCGCAGAGCAGTTTATTGGTAAAGAGTACCTCTACCCGCTGTTGATGGAAAACGGAGAAGCAAATCCGCATTGGATGGCACATTCAACAGAAACTCAGATAACTGACATGGAGACACCATATAAGTACAGAATGAAGCTCATTGTAAACAGAGTCAAAGACTATTGGGGATATTTACCGGACAACTATAATGAGTTTTCAAAGATGAGCCAGGTTGTTATGGCTGAGGCTGTAAAACACTTCATAGAGATTTTCAGATCCGAAAACTGGAGAACAGGTATCATATACTGGAATTTAGCTGATGGCTGGCCGATTTCAAGCGAAGCAGTCGTAGATTGTTACGGAGACAAAAAGATAGCTTACGGAATCATGAAGAGAGCATATGAACCTGTATATGCATTCATAAATGAAAAAGAAGACGGCCGCTATTTAGTTATCTCAAACAACTCTTTAAAAGAGGGAACTGTCAGATACACTATTTCAGATGTATATACTGAAGCACATATTGTTTCAGGCACAATAGACATCAAGGCAAATACATCAACTTGTGTCGGAAAAATAGAAATTCCGGACTATTGCGATTATGTAAAAACAGAGTGGGAATTTGATGGTGAAAAGAGTTGTTCCCATTACATAAAGGAAATATCCAGAATCACAATGGATAAATACATGGATTTACTTAAAACTTGCAGAGAAACAAACTGAGGAGGAAAAAAATGTTTAAAAAAGTATTGTCTCTTCTCATTATAACATGCGTTTTGATCAGTGCTTTTTCAATTGAAGCTATAGGAGCATCTGCTCCTGTTGTAAAGAACAGCGGACTTGAAAACACAGGTACAACAACAGATATAAATGCATATAACAGAATATTCTATCTCCCATCGAATATTGACATTACAAAGGTACAAATTGAAACCAGTGCCAAGACATATTCTTGCAAGGGAGGATCTTCTCAAGCGATTCCTGAGGATAAAACAATAGATATTTCAAAAGGTATTACAACAGACAAATATGGTAATACTTGTTATGTTGTGACTTTTGACTCAAGCGACACATTCACTTTCTACTGGGGAAGTGCAATAGGCGCAGTTTACGTATCGACAAGCAACGGAATTAAAATGCTGAGAAGCGATAGGAATTACAAAGACAAACAGTCAACAATAGTAATAACGGATTATGAAGGCAAAGTCATATATAACGACATAGTTAATGCCACCATGTCAGAGATCAAAGGCCGTGGCAATGCTTCATTTTCAAACGAAAAGAAACCATTCCAGATTAAGCTTGGAAAGAAAACGGATCTGTTCGGAATGGGCAAAGCTAAAACATGGATTCTTCTTGCTAACTACAACGACTCTTCATATATCAGAAACACATTGGCTTTCAAAGTAGCAAATGCTCTTGAATTGCCATACACTCCAAATTCTGTGTTTGTTGAGCTATACATAGACAACGAGTATCAGGGACTTTATCAGCTGAGCGAAAAGACTCAGATCGGTACAAACAGAATCGAAATAACTGACCTTGAAGAACTCAATGAAAAAGCAAATGAGGATATAGATCTTGATTCATTGGGTATAAGCAGGCAAAACTCAAGTTCCAGTCAAGACAACAAGAACTTGGTGTCGTACACATATGCAACAGGCATGCTTAATCCCGATGTCATTACAGGTGGATATCTTGTTGAACTGGACAATCTCTACTCACACAGAGAGAAGTGTATTTTCGAAACAAAGAATAACAACACGTACACAGTTAAGTCTCCTGAAGTTGCTTCAAAAGAAGAAATGAAATATATTTCCAACCTCTTCAGTGCTTTTGAGCAAGCGCTTTATGCAAAAGACGGAAAAGATCAGAACGGAAAGTATTACACAGAATATTGTGATCTGGATTCTCTCGTTAAGGTTTACATTGTTGAAGAGATCACAAAGAACTGGGACGCATATGTAGGCAGTATATTCTTTTATACCGATGTTGACGGAATGCTTCACGCAGGTCCGGTTTGGGATTTTGATAACACATGGGGAAATATCCGCGGAAGAAAAACATTTGATACAGATCTTGAAGAACCATGGGCAAACGCTGACCACGGATTCGGATATGGTTCAACATTCGGCGGAGCACTTATGCAACATGAAGATGCCAAACTTTTGGCTAGTGAATTGTATCCTATAGCAGCATCATTCTTTGAAGCAGCATTGAATCCCGGTGGATACATTGAAGAACTGACTGAATCATTGAGAGCTTCTGCAAGCATGGACATGGCAAGATGGCCTGTTGAGAGGAGAAATCAGGCGTTTAAGTATTATACTTCTTATTCAGACGGCACAATTGATTCTTGTGTTGGATACCTGACAAACTTCATAACTGTGAGAACCGAAGCTCTTTACGAATATTTCAACGCTGAAAAGAATCCTCATGAACATGAACTGGAAGAAATACCTTGTGTTGAGCCAACATGCGACATAGATGGTTGTAAAGAATATTGGAAGTGTAAAATCTGCGGTAGATTGTTCTCGGATCCTGATGGAGAACATCCTATTTCAAATCCACAACTGATTCCAAAATTGGGTCATGACTGGGGAGATTGGGTTGTAGTCAGAGAAGCAGATTATGAAAACGAAGGTCTTGAACAAAGAGTTTGCAAAAGAGACCCAAATCACTTTGAAACAAGAACAATACCTAAAAAAGAAAAGCAGACAACCGTAACAGAAACGATAGAAACAACAAGTGTTGTTACTGAGAGCAATACATCTGAACAAACCACAGTATCAACCAGCGTGGATAATACAGAGACTGTAGAAACAACAAATGCCGATGTAACAAAAACTGATCAAACATCCCTTGTTATCTGGATTTTGGTTATAGTGGGCATATTTGTGATATTCGCAGTATTGGTTGTCACTATAATCAGAAAGAAAAAACAAAAATAGAAAACATTAAGTGTAATTGGTAAATAGGAGAAACGGAAAAGGAAAATGAAAGGGTTTTGTGAGCGAAAATTCAGTTCAATGTTCATATCCGGAACATTCACCAAAGCTGTAATGTACTTTATGCTTTTAAGTGACAGTATTATCGCCGGATATTTCATAGGACAAACAGGTGTTGCCGCAATAAATGCAATCACACCTGTAACAGGTATAGTAACATTTTTCGGAGATCTTGTGTCAACAGGCGTAGGTATCGTTTACACAAGAGAAATAGGCGCGATGAGGAAAAAGCGCGCGGATCAGATATACAGTCAGGGACTTATAATAAGCATCTCTATCGGTATCATATCCGCGTTGACTATATTGATTATTCAGAATGAGTATTTCAGATTGAATGGCATCTCGGGAGAAATGCTGGAGCAGGCACTTAAGTACTACCGTCTTACTCCCATCAATGCATTTCTGACAATAGTTGTATTCTATCTTGAACAGATGGTCTACAGCGACGGAGACGAGCTGTGCAACAACATCTGCTATGGTTTCCAGATAGGCGGCAATATAATCTTCTCGATCATATTGACAAGTTTCATGGGAATGACCGGTATCATATTGGGTTCTATCATCGGAAATGGTCTTGGAATTCTTACTTGCGTATGGCATTATTTCCGCAAAGGTAATTCGCTCCGTTTCGTATGGCATTTTTCCTTCAAAGACTTTTTGATGACTTCACGCTACAGCATAGTTGACTCATCTGTATATCTCAGCTGGGCGCTGATGGATTACGTGATGATAGGTTTTGTGTCAGCAAATTACGGTGCGCCTGCACTTGTAACGCTTGCCGTAGTTGTTAACCTTATTGAGTTCAGCGTTGTGCTTGACGGCGTCGGAATGGCGATGCAGCCGCTTATCGGCACATATTTCGGAGAGAAGAACCATGTTCTCATAAAAAGGGTTATGAAGTCCGGATTCAAGGCTGCGGTCTTTGAAGGCCTCATAGCCTCAGTACTCATATTTATTTTTGCAAAACAATTCTGCGGCCTTTTCGGAATCGGGGAAGGCGAGACGCTTGCGCCTTCAATCGCGGCGATAAGGATAGTGTGTTGCGGATTTACGCTGTGCAGTGTAGTTTCGCTTACGACTTCCTACTATATGCTTATAGACCATATCCCCATGGCGCTTATATTTGCTATGATTCAGAACTTGGCGTTATATATCCTATTGCCTATATTGGGCTCATTGATTTTCGGCATCAACGGACTGTGGGCAGGCTTCATAATTGCACCACTGTTGACATTAATAATTGCATACGGATATGTATATCTGAGATTCGGAAAGGACAATTTCCCGTTCCTGCTTAAGAATATAGATTCGGATATCGAAGTGATGGATGATGTACTAACGCCTGAGCATGCTGCAGCATTGTCAGCTCGTGTTGGTGAAAGACTGGCTCATCACGGCTATTCGGATGAAACAGTTAATCAAGCATCACTTATGGTGGAAGAGATAGGTCTGACCATACTCGAAAGGAACAAGAAATCCAAAAAGCAGATCTTATTTGAACTTTCTCTCTTCTTTGAGGAAAATTCTGTGCTTATTGTAGAAAGAGACTCGGGCGAATTGTTTGACATATCCGACTCCGACTTGAATAATGTAAAGGGTCTCAGCGGATTTGTCCTCAGCGGCCTTATGGAAGAACACGAAGATAAATCTTATCTTGTAACTACAGGATATAACCGGAATATGTTACGCTTTTCCAAATCTTGAACTTTCGGAGGATTAGAAATGAATGTTTATGATTTTGATGGGACAATCTACTATCCCGACTGCACTATAAGCTTTGCATTCTGGTGCGCCAGACGCCATCCGAAACTATGGTTCACATTTGTTCCGAAGGCGGTGAAAGACCTTATTCTATACAACAAAGGAAAGCTACCAAGATACATATTTGAACGTCAGTTTTTCAGTTTTCTCGGAATGATTGACGATTTCGATATTCAGATAGAAAAATTCTGGGACAAGCACGAGAAAAGGATATCTGCGTGGTATCTTGCTCAGAAAAAACCGGACGATCTTATTATAAGCGCATCTCCGGAATGTATCATCGCACCGATAGCAAAGAGGCTTGGTGTCAAGTATATGGCTACTGAATATAATAGGAAATATGGTGTTTTCACCAACAACCTTATGTTTGCAACAGAAAAGGCACTATATATGATCGAAAACGGCTTTCCGAAGATAGACAATTTCTACTCTGATTCGCTTTCTGATACACCTTTAGCACTTTGTGCAGAAAAAGCACATCTTATCACAAACAAAGCACAGAAAGTTAACGACTGGCCTGAATTGGATGAAGAAACGTTGAAAAAGGTCCACAGCAAAGTAGATACTGGAACAAATGTTCATATAGACCAATGATTTTAAACTTAATTGGAGAAAAATAAATGTACGTAATCGTATATGATTTCGGAACAAGCGCAGTAAAGACATGTCTGTTTGATATTACCACCTCAATAAAACTTGTGTGTGACTCAAGTGCAGGATATGGTCTTTACGTACTTGAAAACGGCGGTGTTGAACAAGATACAGAAGAATGGTGGAAGGCTATAACATCGACCACAAAAGATCTTTTTACAAAGACTGATGTAAAGCCTTCAGAAATTGCAGGGATTTCATTCTGCACTCAGATGCAGAGCGTGGTGCTGGTAGATAAGAATGGAAAAGCATTACGCCGTCCTATGAATTTTCTTGATAATAGAGCGGTCAATGAATTTGAAGACGGGATCGGAAAAGGTCTAATCAAGTTTTCCGGCTGTAATTTATTCAAGCTCCTGCGGAATCTTTTAGTCAATAAAACAGCATCAATGAGCGTAAAAGACCCAGTATATAAGTACAAATGGGTCGAGAAGAATGAACCCGAGATCTTTGAGCAAGTATATAAGTGGCTCGATGTAAATGACTATCTAATCGCTCGTTGCACCGGAAATATCGTGAGGACGGTGGATTCTGCTTTTGCAACATTTCTTTACGACACACGAAAAGGTAAAGAGGGATGGAATGTGGGACTAGCCAAAATGTACGGTGTGAATCCTGCACATCTTCCGGATCTTATAGAATGCTCAGATAAAGCCGGGAAGCTGACTGCAGAGGCAGCGTCAGACTTGGGACTACCCGAAGGAATACCTGTGTTCGGAGGCGGAGGAGATGCAACTCTGACTGGCATCGGTGCAGGTTGTACAAAAGTTGGCCAGACGCATATCTATATCGGTACATCGGGATGGGTCATCACACTCATGGATCATCAGGCAGTAGATCCGATGAATAGCATGACAGGTGTAATTGCAGGGCTCAAAGGGTGTTATCATTACTACGCTGAGCTTGAGACAGCAGGAAAATGTTTTGAATGGGTCAAGGATCACATTGCGCTCGATGAAGTGGGGTTGTATTTGAAGAATAAAAATGTTTCGGAAGATCATGAGAGTAAATACAAGAGCTTGTATGATTATCTGTCGGAAGAAGTGAGCAAAGTGCCACCTGGAGCACATGGCGTTATATTTACTCCGTGGATGCATGGAAACAGGAGTCCGTTTGAAGATTCCTGTGCTGCCGGAATGTTCTTCAATTTAAAGCTTGAAACAGGGAAGCGTGATATGATTCGATCCGTGCTTGAAGGGATTTGTTATCATCTGCGTTGGTTGCTTGAATGTGAGTCGGCAAAAATAAAAACATCCGATACCATCCGGTTTGTTGGCGGCGGAGCGCTTTCGCCTGTAACATCTCAGATGCTTGCGGACATAACAGGCAGAGATATAGAAACAATTGATGAACCACAAGAAGCAGGAGCAATTGGCGCAGCTCTTATGATTGCACTCGGAATGAAAATCATAGACTCACCGGAAACTGCACAGAATCTAATACCTATCAAAGCGGTTTATCATCCGAATCCGGATAACAGAGAAGTATATGACCGAAATTATCAGGTCTTCCGCAGGCTGTATAAGAGCAACGCAAAGAACTTCAAATCTTTGAACAGGGTCTAAAGTTCAACTTGAGTTTGTTAAAAAAAGATGACAATTCAATACAATCATGGCCGGTGATCGAACAGTTCATCGGCTATTTGAGTGTTTTGTGGGAATCATTATCTATGTCTATTAATCGTATTTTCACTTTTTTTGCGTAAATACGCACTTTTTTCGATTACAACACTGGAGAATTCAGAAGATAAAACAACAATATAGAAAGAACTATCTGTTTTAAACAATATATTTTCTGTACTGGATTGTAATAATATTTATCATATATCTTGAAAAAAGGTCAAAAAATAAATATTATATAAACATATTTTAATTAAATGGAGTTTGTCATGAGCCAAGAAGAAAAGAAAGTACTAATTGAAGCCAGGAATCTGGTAAAGAAATATGGTGAAGGGGAAGCCTTGATGTATGCGTTGAACGACGTGTCCATGAAGGTTTATGAACATGATTTCCTAGTCATCCTGGGAGGATCAGGAAGCGGAAAATCCACATTCCTCAACATGATAGGTGCCATAGATAAAGTAGATTCAGGCGAGATTATAGTCAACGGAAGAGATATATGCAAACTGAAAGATAGCGGTCTTACTCTCTACAGAAGAAACGAGATAGGTTTCGTTTATCAGTTCTTCAATCTGATTAATGATGTTACGGTATATCAGAACGTAACACTGGCTCCTGGCAGCCGTAACAAGGAAAGAGCATTGTCTTTGCTTGACAGAGTAGGCCTGCTTGAAAAGAAGGATAAATTCCCAAGACAATTGTCAGGCGGTCAGCAGCAGAGAGTTGCTATAGCAAGAGCTCTTAACAAAGACAGTGAGATATTGCTGTGCGACGAGCCAACAGGCGCCCTTGATGATACTTCAGGTAAAGCGGTGTTGAAATTGCTTGAAGAAATCCACGAAGAGGGCAAGACAATCGTTCTTGTAACTCATACAAGAGAAATAGCTCAGATGGCAAACCGCGTTGTCACAATGAAAAACGGAATGGTTGTGTCAGACGTCATTAACGAACACATAGTCAAAGCAGAAGAGGTAGAGTGGTAATGTTAAAGTACATGTTAAAACCATTCTTCAAGAGGTTCTTCGGTCTCTTCTTGTCGATGATTGTGGTCGGAACACTTGCCGTGTCAATGCTTTCCGCATTTGGTTCATCTGTGGTCAATTTGAGAGAAAAATATGATCAATATGAAATAGATTACGGAAATTTCAACATTCAGGTATCAACAAACTTCATAGACAGAAAACACATAAATGATCTGAAGAATCTTGAAGGAGTTGACGGCGTTGAATCGAGATTTACTATTGACGCATATTTCAAAAAGGCTGATGGTCGTACAATAATCACGAGAATTTTCTCGTATAACGAAAACGACAAAATTCTGAAGAGATATGTTGTCTCTTCGGTTGATAAGAATCCAAACTATATAAACATCGGTATTGCTCAGAAATTTGCAAACAACAATTCAATTAAAGTCGGAGATGTGGTAAAAATCGGATACTTCGGATTGTTTCTGGACTTTTATGTAAACGAAATAGTTGAAACGATAGAAGGTATTTACCCAAGAGCAAACGACTACATCTGGTCTGACAACACCGACTTTGGGTACATGTATTTGTCTGAGCAGTCACTTGGCGACGGCTTGGATTTGCTCGCAAAAGAGGTCAGGGAACTACTGGACAATGACCCGGATTTCAAAGAAAAATATGACTCAATAGTTTCAATTCCGGGAATAGTTTTCCCTATAATAACTAATTTTGCAAAAGAATATGTGTTTGATCACGCTAACCAGATAGTCATAAAGAGTGCACCTGGAACAAATGAAGAAGAAGTTGTGAAACGTGTTCAGGAAAAACTTGAAAGCAACACTGACGTAAAAGTCAGCAAGACTCAGACATCTTCTCAATTCCCATTTAAAGTGTATATGAACAGTGCGATGAGACAGGTCACAATTGCCAGCGTTTTCCTGACGGTATTCTTCTACGCAATCACGATGATAGTCGTAGGATTGTTCATGAACCAGATGATTAAGGCAATGACATCACAAATAGGCGTATTGATGTCTATAGGTATTGATTCCAAAGAAATCATGTCGCTTTACGTCATATTTGCAGTACTTATGTCAATCAGTTCGGCTATTATAGGTGTACCTATAGGGTATTGGATGAACACAATGCTCACTGAAATCATGAAGAGAACATATTCACTACCTGTATTGAATGCGGATTTGCATGTGGGTATTGAATTTTTGGCAATTTTCGGATTGCTATTGTTCTCAGTGATTGCAACCCTCATTTCGTGTAAGAGCATTTTGAGAATTACACCTAAGGATGCAACAATTTCAAACGAAGCAAAGAGAAAACCTATTCCGAAATGGATTGAAAAATGGATCGAGGGAGCTCCTATGAGCATCAAACTCGGCGTAAACTCAATAGCTCAGAACCCGAGAAGAGCATTTGCTTCTGCGTTTTCAATATTTGCATCGCTCACCCTCATCATATTGTCGTCCTTCTTCTATGTTTCAAAGACTGAGATGGTAGACCAATCCGTTAACAGAAGATTGAATTATGACTGCCAGGTATATCTTACTGCTAAGGCAGATCCTACATTTGTGGAAGGACTGAAAAGTCAGTCATTTATCAAAAAGGATTCAAATGGCAATCCGATGTTTGAAGACTGCTATTACACCTATACAAAAGCTGAAGTCGGAGATAAGTCGGTTTACCTTGAGTGTCTTGCATATGACTACAATTCAAACCTGGGCCTTGTAAGCATCCCTTCAAAAGATGGTTTGAAAACAACTAAGATATCTGACAAGGGAATTGTCCTTACAACAAACAATGTCAACAATCTCGGAGTTGGCAAAGGCGGAAATGTTACTATCAACGGTAAACAGGTTTTGGTAAGTGAAGAATCAAATCAATACTTCCACCCTATTACATATTTGTCAAAAGCTCAGATGGATGAGTTGGGAATAGAATATGTATCTTCATTCCTGTTGAACATCAGCGATGAGAATGCATTTTTGAACTATATAAGCGAAAACGAAAACCAGTGCTTGATTGTGTTTACAAGATCCCTTGAACGCGATTTGAGAAGTATATTCAACTCGATAGATATATTCATCTACATAATGATTATTTTCTCGCTTGCAATTTCATTTGCAATCCTTTCCATCATGAATCAGAACGCATTGATGGAAATGCAGAGACAATTGTCCGTCATGAGAGCCATAGGATTCAAAGTATCAGATATATCCGCATTCTGGACACTGCAGACTGTACTCCAGACACTGAGCGGCGCAGTAATTGCCGTTCCTGCAGGATGCTTTTTCTCAAATATGCTGTTTAATATGGCATCAAGCAATACTCAAAAATATCCGTTCGTATTCTCATGGCCGTACCTGTGGCTTGCAATTCTGTTCATAACAGTTGTAATTGTACTCTGTCATCTGTTTGCGATGAACACTATAAGAAAGTGGAACATTGCCGACAACACCAGAAGCAGAGAGTAAATATTAAGAAAAGAAGTGGTTTTTTATGAATGAAAGAATCAGAGAAAAAGAGATAATTAAGACCAGTTTTGTTGGTATTATAGGAAACTTCTTCTTGGTTCTTTTCAAAGCATTTGTCGGTGTGCTTGCAGGATCAGTATCAATCATTTTGGATGCAATCAACAACTTCACAGACGCTTTGTCAAGTATCATCACTATAATCGGTACTAAACTGGCAGCAAAAAAGCCTAACAAAAAACACCCATATGGATATGGGCGCATAGAGTATATAACATCTACAATGATTGCCATGCTCATTCTTTTTGCGGGTGCTATGGCTATATATGAGTCAATAAAATCTATAATTGACTATTTCAAATTCGGCACGATGCCAACATTTGAAATATATTCAATTGTCATCATCGCAGCTGCTGTTGTAGGCAAGGTGCTTATAGGTTTGTTCTTCAAGAAAAGAGGAGCTAAGCTTGACAGCGATGCCCTTAAAGCGTCAGGAATGGATGCTTTGTTTGACTCAATACTCTCAACTTCAACCCTTATAGGCATTTTGCTTGCTAAATTTGCCAATTTCTATGTTGAAGGTTACTTGGGTATCATAATCGGTTTGTTCATTATCAAGACAGGTTTTGAAGTTCTCAAAGATTCACTGTCCTCTATGATAGGCGACAGGTTTGACAGAGAATACATCACTGAAATCAAAAAAGAGATTTGTGCCATAGACGGCGTTCATGGATGTTATGACCTGATTCTTAACAGTTATGGTCACAACACAAACATCGGGTCAGTACATGTAGGTGTCAAAGACGATGTCACAGCTGCTGAAATTCAGACGATTGAAAGAGAGATATCTCTTTTGATGTACACTAAGTACAATACACTTATGACTGTAGGTGTGTATGCAGAAAACTTAGAAGATCCTCTGACCAAAGAAATTTACAGCAAAGTTGTTGATATATTGCCTAAATATCCTCATGCACTTCAGATACATGGTTTTTACGTATATAAAGAGCAGAAGATAATCATATTCGATCTTGTCATTTCTTTTGATGACTCGGATCCTCATGAAACTATTGCTCAGATAAAAGATGAAGTTAAAAACAATAATCCGGGTTATGACGTAATCATAAATTACGACCAGGATTTCAGCGTTTCATGACACAGTTATGCCTCCTGTTTCCATAACAAAAACAGGAGGCAATTTTCAAAAATTCGGAGGAAAGATTATGAAAGCAATGACCAGTTTGTTATACAGGCCGTTTAAGCCATACAGGTTTATTGGAGAAACACAAAATCCACACATAACAAAGATTATTCCGTTTGACGGTTCAATTGAGGTTGAGTGGATAGATAACGGAAGTGATGGAGAGCATTCAATTACTGTCCGCAAAATGGGAGAAGAAACAGTAGTCAGAACAATTAATCCTGCTCCATACAGTGTAAAAATCTCTGATCTTGAAAATCTTGCGGATTATGAAGTGACATTGTCAAGAAATGGCTCAGATAAAAGTATAACCAGGCGCGTTCGAACAGGGCAAATGCCTGGTGACACTCCTGTGTGTTATCTTCACCCGGATGACACGGTCTTCGACTTCTCAGGAATATTTGTCGCAGGTCCTTCTATAGTGAGATGCCCGTCCGGAAGATTGCTTGCTTCGATGGATGTATTCAGCAGAAGAGAAGAGTATGCATGTCTCAGCCACCTTTATTATTCTGATGACGGCGGTGTCAGCTGGCATTGGAGGGGAGATTTGTTCCCTTGTTATTGGGGAAGACTCTTCTTGCACAACGGAAAAATATATATGTTCTCCGGAACAAACGGACAGGGAGCCGCAGTAATCAGCTGTTCGGAAGATGAGGGAAACACTTGGTCTGCTCCTTCCACGCTTTTCTATGCTTGCTATAAGGGAGCTTATCACAGCGCACCGGGATCAGTAGTTAGTGCACACGGCAGATTGTGGATTCCTATTTCTATGGGAAAATGGGATCAGATAGGCTTTGGTATGGGATATATATCTGCGCCTAGTGATTCGGATTTGTTGAATCCTCAGAACTGGGAAATGTCTGAGTTTATTTCTCACGATCCAAATTGGCCGGGTTCCCCTAAGAATGTTGGACCAGGTTTAGATGATCAGGGAGCAGATATTGAAGGAAATATCGTCTGTGATGATAACGGAAATATGCATGCACTTTACCGCATGGATATTGCAAAAGGTGTGCCGCATACAGGAAAAACAATTGTTCTGAATATTGACCCTTCAACACCGGACAAGTCCTATACTTTCAATTCTATTCCTGATTGTCCAGTCGGATGCAACTCAAAGTTCTGTGTCAAATATGATCCAAAGAGCAAAATGTATATCATGATAGGTACGGAGCAGTCGCTTGAACAGGCATGGCACAGAACTGTTATTTCCATGGCTGTCTCAAAGGATTTGCACGAATGGCGAGTGGTCAAGAAATTGTTTGATTATCACGAAATGGATCGCACCATGGTCGGTTTGCAGTATCCTGACTGGGATTATGACGGAGACGATATAGTGATGCTATTGAGACTCGGATTCAATCAGGCAGATTCACACCACAACTCTAATTGTATTTCTTTTACAAGAATCAAGAACTTCCGTTCTCTCATCTGAAATAGAAAAAATATGGAATATAAGCACAAAAATAGTCCGGGCTTTTTACTCGGCTTTATAGATTTTTTTACAGCGGGATTGTTCTTTTTGTTTTACATGCCGTTCAGCGGTTTACAGAAAGAACTAGAAAACATATTAGGACATAGACTAATGCCATACTGGAAAGCGTATTTGTTGGGAATACCAACACTATTCATATACACACTTGTCTGGATGGCCAGAGTTTGTAAAGAAATTCGACAAAAAGCTGAAGTTCTTGGGATAGAAGGCAAACACACATCATTTAAACACATGTTCTGGTGGAACATGCTCGGATGCTGTTGCTTTGGGCCAATGATAGCAACTCACAGATTTTTCAAGACTCTGGGTAAAGTCGAAACTATGCTGAGTAAATAAATAATAGTTTCTCATATCTCGACAATCGACGTAATAAACAAAAACACCACCGGAAATCTATCCGATGGTGCTTTGATTTTCTGGTTAGTTACTCAATGTCTACTGTGACTTTCTGACCATTTTCAGCGGCTGCTGTTCTCATTATGGTACGGATGGCCTGTGCAATTCTACCATGCTTTCCTATTACTTTTCCCATGTCATCCGGTGCTACTGAAAGTGTAAGAGTGACGTGATTGTCTTCGTCAACAGATTCTGTGACATTAATTTGACTTGGATCATCTACTATTGCTGAGACGATATCTTTTAATGTCTTTGAAAGGTCTGTCATGACGCGCCTCTTATTCTGTCATTCCAGCTTTTTTGAGAAGGGCTTTAACTGTCTCGGTTGGCTGAGCGCCGTTCTTGATCCAAACTTTAGCTTTTTCTACATCGATTTTAATTTCAGCTGGATCTGTCATTGGATTGTAGTATCCGAGTTCTTCAACGAATCTGCCGTCACGTGGTGAACGTGAATCTGCAACTACAACACGATAAACTGGTGCTTTTTTAGCTCCGATTCTTCTAAGTCTGATTTTAACTGCCATTTTCTTTTCCTCCGAAAAATGTATATTGTATTTTTTATTTTATTCCTTGATTTTTGCTGAGCAATTACAGGAAATATTTACTGTTTTATCAGATTCTGAAAGGCATTCCGCCTCGGCCGAATCCTTTTCCGCCGTTCTTTGAGAACTGCTTCATCATCTTGCAAATCGCCTCATATTGCTTTATGAGTTTATTTACATCTTCAACTTTTGTGCCGCTGCCTGCGGCAATTCTTTTTCTTCTTGAATAATTGAGTACATCAGGATACGTTCTCTCACGTACTGTCATACTCTTTATGATAGCTTCGTTTCTTGCCATCATCTTCTCATCGACTTTTGCGTCTTTGAGCTGACCCGCGCTCATTCCGGGAATCATTCCGACCATTGATTCAAGAGATCCCATGTTTTTTAATTGCTGCATCTGTTCCAGATAGTCATCAAGAGTGAATCTCTGTTTTCTGATTTTTTCTTCCAGCTCAGCCGCTTTCTTTTCGTCAAAGCTTTGCTGAGCCTTTTCAATCAGAGTGAGCATGTCGCCCATTCCGAGAATTCTGTTGGCCATTCTGTCTGGGTGGAAAGGCTCGATTTCATCGAGTTTTTCACCGGTGCCTACGAATTTGATTGGCTTACCTGTTATGTATTTGACTGAAAGAGCAGCACCGCCTCTTGTGTCGCCGTCCATCTTTGTCATTACAACACCGGTTATATCCAACAACTCATCAAAAGTCTTTGCTACGGTTACAGCATCCTGACCTGTCATAGCGTCGACAAAGAGAAGAATTTCATGAGGACTGACCTCTTTTTTTATATTCTTCAGTTCGTTCATCATTTCTTCATCAATGTGAAGTCGTCCTGCAGTGTCCACAATCACTGTGTCGAGCAAATTCTTTTTTGCATAAGCCATTGCATGTTTTGCAATTTCAACTGTCTTTTTGTTTCCGTCTTCAGAATAAACGGGGATGCCTACTTTTTCTCCCACTATTTTCAATTGGTCAACTGCTGCCGGTCTGTATACGTCACAAGCAACCAAAAGAGGATTCTTTCCCTGTTTTTTCAAAAGGGAAGCGAGCTTAGCGCAGTTGGTTGTTTTTCCTGCGCCTTGAAGACCGCATGCCATGATGACTGTAGGCGGGTTTGAAGCAACTGTCAGTTTAGAGTTTGTAGAACCCATGATTGCAGTGAGCTCTTCATTTACTATCTTTATAATCTGTTGGAAAGGAACAAGACTTTCAAGTACTTCTGATCCAACAGCTCTTTCGCTGACCTTGTTTGTGAATTCTTTAACTACTGTGTAGTTGACATCGGCTTCAAGCAGAGCCATCTTGACTGCTCTCATGCCTTCTTTTACGTCTTTTTCGGTTACACGGCCTTTGTTTTTGAACAGTTTGAGCGCTTGACTCAATTTTTCGGATAATCCGCCAAACATCAGTAACCTCCGTCAGAACTTTGTATTTTCCAAAACTCTCTTTGCCTCTTCATTCTTTCCTTCGTCCAGAAGTGAAATTGCAAGAGAGATGTTTTTGTCGTTTTCTTCGTTTTTTTTCTTTAAACCAAGCTTTTCTTCATAATTGAGCAGACTCTTTTCGGCTCTGACTATGTTGTCACGTGCTCCTTGTCTTGATGTGTGCATTATTTCGGCAATCTCGGACAAAGATAAATCATCGAGGTAATAATACTCAAAAGACTCTTTTTCCTTTTCCGACAAAAGATTTGAGTATATATCGTAAAGGATAACCAAAGACAAGTCTTTTCCTGTCATATAGAGCACTCCTTTTGGTGTAAAGCAAAATTGCTTTACACATGTTATCACTCATATATGCAAATGTCAACTGCTTTTTATAAAAAGAGGCATCTTTTTTGTTATAATATTGTGAGCTACTCATGACTGCATGGCAATGAAAGATAGGTTCACAACTGCTCACAGCATTAAAATGTCGGTATAAATGTCGGTATAAATGTCGGTATAAGTGAACTACTCATGACTGCATGGTAATGAAAGCTCGGTTCAGAATTGTGCTACAACCACATTGAGTTCAAAAACAATTTACTTTTGTCATAAATAGGTATATAATATATTATGTATTACTATGTATAAGGAGGGGATAGTTGTGTCTATACTTGCAGGAATAGTAATAGTACTGGAAGTCTTTATGATTTCCTGTATCATCACGCTTATGAATACAAATTCAATATCCCCTCGTGTCAAGAGAGGCTTTGTATTATCTTTCATATGTCTCGGTATATGTCAGATTGCAGAGTTTGTGACATCGCATGCTGTTCACTGGAATATGAACGATCTGAGTATTGTCCTGTACATAGGAAAAGCCATAGAGCATTCTCTTGCTCCGGTTCCGCTGTTCTTTATCGCAAGCGCAACAAGCAGACTCGGAAAGACATACAAATACATCACGATTCCGGCGATGATCCTGAACTCAATAGTTTGTATTTCCTCAATATTCACTCGCCTGACGTTCAGTTATGATGAGAATAACGTATATCACAGAGAACCGATGTACATATTGTTCATTGGAATTATTGTGGCCCTTGTGGTTTATGTAATTATAAGAGTGTACAAGGCTGCAGTACGTTTCCAAAGGCCTAATCTTCCGACGCTGGCTTCGCTGCTCGTCATATTCCTTTTCGGATTCTTTTTGCACATCATGAACCCGGATATTCACTCGACATGGATTGGTGCAATCATAGCTTCCGGATTGTTTGTGTTGTACTACATGGACCTTGTATTGCAGCGCGATCATGTGTCTGGACTAATGAACAGGCGTAGTTATGCGCTGGCAGTTGAAAAATTGGGTTTCCCATGCGCATATCTCATGATGGATATTGATGGCTTTAAAAAATTAAATGATACAATGGGACATCAATACGGAGACGAATGCTTAAGAGCAGTTGGTGATGCAATTCATAATGCATTCGGCAAGTATGGTACTTGTTACAGGATAGGCGGAGATGAGTTTGTCGTCATATTAACAAAGAAACTCGACAAGGTTGATTCTCTCATAGAACAGTTCAATACTGAAATAGAAAAAGTTAAATCTTTATTTGAACCTATAGAATCGGTTTCGGTCGGTTATTCAATTATTCGCAACATAGATGAAAAAGCTGACAAACTTCAGGAAGCTGACATAAATATGTACAAAATCAAAGCGGATAAAAAAGAAAACATTACACAATAATTTGAGCAAGATAATACGTAAGGAAGGGAGGAGAAAGCATGACGGATTTGCAATTGTTTGGTATCATAACGTTTTCACACATTATGCTTATTGTTGCTATTATTTTGTTTTTGACAAACAACAACATGCTTACAAAAAAGCAGTCTCACAAACTTGTATACATTTGCATAGTTCAGATTGTCGCCGTTATATACGAATTTGTATTCGAATTCTTATATTTGCAAAGACTGGTTTCTCCTCAGGCTATAGCGTATCTGTATCCAGCAACTCAGATTTTCTTTTCAATACAATTGTTTTTGGTTGCAAACCTTATGGCAACCAGGAAAAAGACCATATACCTTACTGGCATTATTCCTGCGCTTGAATTTGTTTTGGTCGCAATTTCATTCTGGTTCTGGGGTGGGGCAACAGTCAGTGAAGAATATGAGGTTTCAGCCGGACCCATGCTGTATGTAATCACAGTGTTAAATATAGCGTTCTTCATTGTTCAGCAAATAATGGTTATTACCGTAAACAAAAAGAGCCAGAATACTTCGTATTACATTTATGGTCTTATGTCTTTGGTTTTGCTCACGGGAAGAGTACTTCAGCTATATTTCACGGAAGTCAAGGTATTCCTTTTGTCATTCACCCTTACAGTGCTCCTATACATCATATTCCTGGCCAACCGAACAAAAGAGTATGATGAAATAACTAAATTGCTCAACAGAGATGCGTTTACAGTCAATTTGAGACATATTCAGAAAGACTCCATCATAATGGTTTATGACATAGACTTTTTCAAGGTTGTGAATGATGACAACGGTCATGAATACGGCGATCATGTCCTTGAAAAAATAGGAGAGATTTTTTTGAAAGTATATTCTTCGAGTGGAAAGTGCTACAGAATAGGCGGAGATGAGTTTTCCATAATTCTGACTAAAAACAAGGAATTCTTAAAGTCAATGGTTCAAAGGATAGACGACATGGTGGAAAAGGAGAGAAAACTTGATCCAAATTTCCCGACCGTATCATATGGCATGGCTGTAGTCGAAAACGATAAATTCGGCGAAGAGACATTCTATATTGCTGACAAGAACATGTATGAATTCAAAGAGAAGAGAAAAGCCCAGATGACAGCGCAGACTCAGGAAATCGAGGTCAAAATAAATGGCTGAGAACAAAAAGGAAAGCTGGTTCAAGGCGTTTTTCTCTAAGATTGTCTCATTCCTGTTCCGAAAAAGAACAGTCGATTGCGATAAAGAAGATTCTTCATTAACCAATGAAGAAATTGTATTTTATGACACAATAGATGACGATTAAACATTGTCCCAGTAGCCAATGCTATTGGGATTTGTGACGATAATGCAAAACATAATTGTTTTTTTGGAGAAAAGTCTTATGGAAGATAAAAAAGCATTGGTAATTGAAGACAAAAATTCAAGATGCGGAAAAAGAACAATTAAATATGCTTTTCACGACGTTGACGGCACGCATTCCCTCATAAGAAACTGGCCTCCAGTCATGAGTGTTGTCTTAAATGATGTGATTGAAAACGGCTTGCCGGAAGATTATGACTCAACCGACAATGTAAAAAGACTCACAGACAAAGCCGGAAAACAGAAATATGCAGAAACAGATAAGTTCTGTGTTGAGTCAGCAGGTCTATCCGGTCTGACTCAGATGGAATGGGCAATAAGACGCGCCATTGAAGAAAAAAAGATAGACATAGATTGCGATTATGAGCTCAACTCATACAAGATCAAACAAATATGGCTTGGCAAAGAAACATTTGAACAAAGGGATACTGAACAAATGGAGGAGTATCTCAGTGAGAATACCCCGAAATTGTTCAAGTTGTATGAAAAAGTATTGAATGCTTATTGCCGTGACATTAATCTTGAAAAGGCAAAAAAGGATCCTGAAAGCTTCATGGTCAGAGGATCAATGCAGTTCATTGACTTTCTTCACAACAGAGGCGTAAAGAACTATTTCGTCACGGGTGCTGTTGTCGAAGAAGGAAAAGGAATGTTTGAAGAAGTTGTAACTTTGGGCTACAAGTTGGGAGCAGGACAGCAGATGGAAGGCCTTATAGGGTCCAGCTGGAATCACAAACTTCCCAAAGTTGACATCATGAAGGAACTTGCTGAAAAACTCGGAGCAAAAGGCGATGAGATCCTTGTGTTGGGCGACGGAAGATCCGAGATAACGGCAGGCAAAGAGCTCGGGGCATACAACATAGGAAGGCTTGGCAAAGGGGCAGAGAGACAAAGGGAAATATTGCTCGAGTGCGGAGCTGACATTATAATCGAAGACTTTTATGACGAAAAGCTGAAACAGATTTTCGGATTTGAAATAGCAGAATAAAAGCAAAAAAACATGAGTAATTAACGGGCATGGGCCCGAAAAGGAGAATAGATATGGCATATAATGCATTTGAAAACTTCAAAGCGGTTGTGGACAAGGCCGCAAAAGCAGTAAACATGAGCGAACAGGAATACCTTCTTGTCAAATATCCTGAGAGAGAACTCACCGTTTCCATCCCTGTAAAGATGGATGACGGTACAGTAAAAGTATTTGAAGGATACAGAGTTCAGCACAATTCATCAAGAGGCCCCTGCAAAGGCGGAATAAGATATCATCAGGATTCAGACATAAATGAAGTAAGAGCGCTTGCTGCTTGGATGAGTTTCAAGTGCGCCGTAGTCAACATTCCTTACGGCGGAGCTAAAGGCGGAATCAAGGTTAATCCTAAAGAATTGTCACTTGGAGAACTTGAAAGACTGACAAGAGGCTATACAGCTAAAATATTCCCGATTGTCGGACCTGAAAAAGATATTCCGGCTCCTGATGTAAACACAAATGCCCAGATAATGGACTGGTTCATGGACACATATTCTGCTCTCAAGGGCTACACTGTAAAAGGTGTTGTTACAGGAAAAGACCTTGACGTAGGCGGTTCACTAGGCAGACCGGAAGCAACCGGCAGAGGAGTTACAATCATAGCTCTTGAACTGTTAAAGAAGCTCAAAGTTAGCCCGAAAGACACTACAGTAGCTATTCAGGGATTTGGAAATGTAGGATCAAACGCAGCTAAATTCCTTTATGCCAACGGCTGTAAAATAGTAGCAGTATCCGATGTCTCAGGCGGAATAAGATGCGAAAAAGGCCTAGATATAGACAAAGTTTTGGCATATGTTGGAAATAAAAAGAATTTGCTAAAAGACTACGATGAAGACGGTGTAGAACACATTACAAATTCCGAACTTCTTTTGACAAAGTGCGACATGCTCATTCCAGCTGCACTTGAAAACCAGATCACAAAAGAAAATGCAAATGATCTCAAGTGCAAATATATTGTTGAGGCGGCAAATGGTCCTACAACAGTTGAAGCTGATGATATAATTGCCAAAAAGGGTATTATTCTTGTTCCGGATATACTTGCAAATGCAGGCGGCGTAACTGTCTCATATTTTGAATGGGTACAGAATCTTCAGTCATACTCATGGGAACTTGAAGAAGTTAACAAGAACCTTGAAAGAATCATGGTAAACGCCTGGAATGATCTTGATGCAGTAGCTGCTAAGTGGAACATAAATTATAGACTCGCAGCTTACGTAGTTGCTATTCAGAGAATAACAAAAGCACAGAATCTCAGAGGTCTGTTCCTTTGATAAAATAACTTAAGGAAACAATAGATGTCTAACAAAAAGATACCTTGGCACTACAGGTTCGTAAAGAGCATAGTAAAGGCTGTGTCGCCTAAGTATGTATCCAGTGGAACCGAGAATTTGCCTAAAGAACCATGTATGGTCATATCCAATCACTGCCAGGTATACGGGCCCGTTGCACTTCAGTTCTACTTTGAAAGACCAACAGCAGTGTGGTGCACATATGAGATGACTGAATTAAAAGAAGTTCCGGCATATGCATATAAAGACTTCTGGTGGGCTAAACCAAAGTGGATCAAGTGGCTATACAAGATATTGTCATATATTATTGCGCCTCTGGCTGTTTACGTATTCAAATACGCAGATATTGTGCCCGTGTACAAGGATATAAGGCTCATAAAGACAATAAAGGGTTCAATTGAGAAACTGGAAGAAGGGGAAAACATACACATTTTCCCCGAAAAAATTGAAAGACATAACAATGTTGTAAACGAGTTTCAGGACAAATTCGTGGACATAGCAAAAATGTACTATGTGAAAACAAAGCAGAAATTGTCTTTTGTTCCGATGTATCTTTGCCCAAAACTCAAAACAATTGTGTACGGAAAACCTGTTGAATTCAATCCGGACAACAAACTCGAGTTTGAAAGAGAGAGGATTTGCAATTATCTCATGGATGAGATAACAGAATTGGCTAAATCCCTGCCCGAACACAGAGTTATTCCGTACATCAACATGAAAAAGAAAGATTACCCAAAAAATACAGATTAGATTGTATTGAATCTTTATCTATGATATAATAACTAAGCTTAAATTAAGTGGAACACACTTTACTCAAATAGGATACAAAATCAGGCCATGCTAACTGGGGAGATAGCGGTGCCCTGAACCTGCAATCCGCTACAGCAGGGGTGAATGCACTCTTGAGGCTCACGAATGTGCGGCCTGTGTCGTATGCTTTTTGTGTTGAAGGATGGGTCCTGCGCAATTCAATGCCATGAACCATGTCAGGCTGGGGACAGAGCAGCATTAAGTGGATTTTTGGATGTGCCGCAGGCGTGCCTGTCTGGAGCAAGAACTGCGATAACGCGTATATTCGCTTTGTCGATTGGCGCTGCATGGTCTGATTTTGTATCCTATTTCTAGTATTACGGAGGTGGGAGATGTACCAGGCTTTATACAGAAAATGGCGTCCTCAGAACTACGAAGATGTCATTGGACAGAATCATATAACAGAAGTCCTGAAGAGCGAAATATCTTCGGGTAAGATTTCCCACGCATATTTGTTCTGCGGGCCGAGAGGCACAGGAAAAACCACTTGCGCTAAAATCCTTGCAAGAGCCGTCAACTGTGAAAATCCGGTAAACGGAAGCCCTTGCGGAGTGTGCAAGTCATGCAAGTCAATTCTTGACGGAACAGCAACTGATATAGTCGAAATGGATGCAGCATCAAACAATGGTGTTGACGACATCAGAGACATAAGGGATGCTGTTGTGTACACACCGGCTGAACTGAAGTACAGAGTCTTCATAATAGACGAAGTTCACATGCTCTCAATAAGCGCTTTCAACGCATTGCTCAAAACTCTCGAAGAGCCGCCGGCTCACGTCATTTTTGTTCTTGCAACAACAGAACTTCAAAAGATTCCTGCCACAATAATGTCTAGATGTCAGAGATTCGATTTCCACAGAGTAACTCCTATGGATATCATAAAAAGACTTAAGACAGTTTGTGAAGGGGAAAAGATTGACGCAGAAACAGCAGCGCTTGATCTCATAGCGAGAATGGCGCAGGGATCGTTCAGAGATGCTCTCAACATGCTTGAGTTCTGCGCGGGAAGCGGAGACACGATTACTTTAGACAAAGCATCAGACCTTCTCGGAGCAAGTCCTGTTGATCTACTTGCAAACATTTGCGAGTGCATAGCGGAAAAGAGAACAGCTGATGCGCTTAAGATTATAGATAACGTATATTTGTCATCCAGAGACATAATAGTTTTCTGGAGAGAGCTCATAGCGTTTTTAAGAGATGTTATGATGACAATTGCGACAAGAGGAACATATTCGTCAGACTCAGTCATAAAGCACACTGCAGACAAGTTTACCGTAATGAAGGTGATGAGAATTCTTGAAGAATTCACAAAGACCGAGAGCGACATGAACAGGCTTCCTTCCAACTCTAAGCTTTATGCGGAAATGGCTGTTGTCAAAGTCTGCGACCCGACACTTGATACAGATCCTATTGCACTTGTCAACAGGATAGCTGATCTTGAAGAAAAACTCGCGTCGGGAAATTTTAAGAAAGCAGTTAGTGCACCTGCCGAAAAAGCCGAAGCAGTAAAAACGACAGAAAAAGAAGAAAAAGACAAAAAAACTGATGATGTCAGTGATTTGTTCAAGCCATTCGAGAGATATCCCACAGTTGAAAAGACCGAAGGCAAATTGACCTTGACAAGCTGCAAATACTGGCCTGAAATCATAAAAAAAGTTCAAAGACAAGATACAATGCTTGCCACATTCATAAGAGGCGCTCAAGGCTACACCGGTTCAGACGGAAAGTTTTATGTCAATTGCGACAACGATTTTGCAGTCGATTATGCAAAAGACATAAAGAGATTGCCTATAGTCATATTGGCAATAAACCAGGTGTGCAACACCACTTACAACGACAAGAGTGTTGTGCTTAGATGCGTCAAGGATGAAACGGAAAAAACTCCACTGGATAACCTTATAGACAGAATCGGAAAGGAAGACAATCAATGAAAGCTAGAATACCACAGGGACCATCAAGAAGTGACATGTTGAGACAAGTTCAGAAGATGCAGGAAGACATGGCCAACAAACAGGCAGAGCTTGAGCAGGCAGAATACGAAGTAGCTGCAGGTGGCGGCATGGTCAAAGTGAAAATCAACGGAAAAAATGAAATAGTTTCACTTGACATAAATCCTGGAATAGTTGATCCGGATGACATCGAAACATTGTCCGACATTATAATCGCAGCTGTTAACGAAGCAATCAAAACAGTTGAAGAAACAAGCGAAAAAGAGATGCAAAAGATTACAGGTTCCATGGGTTCAATGGGACTTCCGGGAGGACTCTTCTGATAATGGAGTACATTTATCCGCTTCAAAGATTAATCGAACAGTTTGCTTCGCTTAAGGGAGTCGGCAAAAAGACAGCAGAGAGGTATGCCTTCAATCTGATGGCAATGTCAGAAGAACAGGCAGGCGAATTTGCTGACGCTATAAGGGAAGCAAAAGAAAAAGTAAAACCATGCAAAGTCTGCGGCAACTACACGGACTCGGATCTGTGTCCCATTTGTTCGGATGATCAAAGAGACAGCAGTGTAGTTTGTGTTGTAGAAGACACAAAAGCAGTTCTTGCTATTGAAAAGACAAGAGAGTTCAACGGGCTATACCACGTTTTGGGAGGTGTTTTGTCCCCTTCAAACGGTATGGGGCCTGACCAGATAAGACTCAATGAGCTTGTTGAAAGACTCAGACAAAAGACAATCAAAGAGCTCATAATAGCAACTAACCCTGACGTTGACGGAGAGACTACAGCTCTGTATATATCAAGACTTGCTCAGCCTTTCGGGGTTAAGACAACCAGACTTGCTTATGGTGTTCCGGTCGGCGCAAGCCTTGAATATGCCGATCAGGCAACGCTTATGAGAGCTCTTGACGGAAGAAGAGAAATCTAATTAATGGAAGAGTATATCTCAAGAGCAAAATCTTCCGGAACAAAAGAAGAGTTCGGATTAAACATAAGACAATATATCCTTGAGCGATTCATGTTAAGCGAAAATGAAGAAGAAAAAGATATATTGGCTTTGGCCAAGCTTAGTTTGAAAAAGATGACTGAGTATTCTCATTACACAGATGAGCAGTTGTCCAATTCATTTTCGAAAACCGATTGCAGAGGCACAAATTCGATAGTAAAGAAAAAGACTTTGCTCATAATGAACATAGAGAATAAATTGGGTGTAAAGATAGACGATGACACTTATCCGTCAATAGATACAACAGATGATCTGACGGATGTATTGTGGTCGCTTTTGGGAGAAAAGTAATGACAAACGAGCTGCGAGACAGTTTCCCGTTTTTTAAAGAAAATCCTGATACTATATATTTAGACAGCGCTTCAACTTCTCAGAAACTGAAGTCAGCGCTGGATAGACTTTACCATTTTTATTCAAGCGAATGTTCGAATATAGGGAGATCATCATACAACTTGGCTTCAAAAGCCCAGTCAGCCACAGAAGATGTAAGAAAGAAGACAGCTGAGTATTTAGGTTGCAAAGAAGATGAAATAATCTTCACAAAATCTGCAACTGAGTCTTCTAATCTTGTATGTGGCTCTTTTTTGGCCCATTTTTTGGATGAAAAAAGCAATGTGGTAACAACTGTACTTGAACATGATTCCTCATTCTTGCCCCTGAAAATGGCCTCAAAAGCAAAAAAAGCCGGTATAAGAATGGTCATGACCGACTCTAACGGCGGAATATCTGTTGATGAATTCGAAAAGAGAATAGATAAGAACACTAAAGCAGCTGTTTTTACATGCGCTTCCAACATATCCAGCACTCGTATAGACTATTCGGCTTTGACCCGCATCTGTAAAAGAAAAGGAGTCATATCTGTTCTTGATGCAACTCAGCTTTTGCCGCATGAAAGAATAGATGTGAAAAAACTGGGATGTGACTTTTTGTATTTTTCTGCGCACAAGATGTATTCAACATCAGGGTGTGGAGTCCTGTATGCTAAGAGTAAACACATAAAGGCAATGCGCCCTCACATCTACGGCGGAGGAACAATTGAATCGGTCTCTCCTTTGAAATTGCTAAGAGGCCCCGGAAAGTTTGAAGCAGGCTCACCAGATGTAGGGTCAATCCTTGCTTTGGGTCAAGCAATAGACTTTTTCACCCGAAACAGAGAATTAATTGAAAGCACTGAAAAAGAATTGAGACAAAGGCTGTTTTCAGGCTTTGAAAAAATCAGTGACAAAGTGAATGTCATAGGGGACATGTCATCAAGCATTCCTCTTGTATCTTTTACTTGCAGTAAAATTTCATCATATGACTTGGCTGCATATTTAGCTGTGCATAAGATTTGTGTCAGATCAGGAGAAATGTGTGCACATATCTTTTTTGACAAAACATCAAACAGTCCTTGTGTAAGAGTATCGCTTGGTGTATATAATACAAGAGAAGAAATTGATGCGTTTTTTGATGAATTGAACAACGCATTTACATATTTTAAGTTATGATAGACACGCAGGAATTACTAAAAAAAGAAATACAGGGGATGGACGAACTTGATCTTTTTGACTTCTTTGTCAAAAAAGCCATGTCCTCCGAAAACAAGAATATAAGATGCAAAGAAAACAAAATACCGGGCTGTGTATCAGGCCTTTGGGTCAAAGCGGAGCTCGAAAACGGAGTCGTAACAGTTAATGCAGACTCCGATTCACTCCTCATAAAAGGCATAGCTCTTTGCATATGCGAAATCTTTTCTAACATGACGATTGAACAGGTCAGAAATACGGAAATAGATTTTCTGAACCACACAGATTTGTCAGGGGAACTTGATGAGAGAAGAAGAATCGGATTAAGTAAAATTAAGGACAGGGTATTGTCCTTGGAAAAATATATTTAGGGGTGTTTTATGAAAAATGCAATGGATGTCAAAATCAATATAAGGCCGGTGTTCAGTAACATGGTGCATACCGATGCTTGGGAAGGACCATGTCGAGTAGGAACTCCTGAAGAACTTCAACCTTCTTACGAGATCAGAACAGGTCGCGAACAGTGCAAAGTATGGACAAAAACACTGGAAGAGAACATTAAAGGGCATGTTAATCTTATGCCTACTGTCTACATTGAATATGATGAGAGTTTTGTCGTAAAAGATTCTGAACTGGATAAACTCCGTGAGAACATTTCCGAAACGGATTTGTTTCTGATTACATACAGAGTGCCTGAGATAGAATCACTCGGGGTACCTGTTGCAATGATCAACAGAGGTCCTACACCCATAGACCTGGTCGGTTTCTATAAAGACAATGGTCTAGAAGGTTATATGGCTCATGATTTCCCTGAGTTCAATGAACTCATTCACAAACTCTGGGTCAGAAAAGCAGTAAGAAACACAAAAATCCTTATTTTGTCTTCATCAAATGAATTCCCGGTCAGCGTCAACACAAGTAATTCAAATGCTTACGGTTTATTTACAAAATACGGAATAAGAAACACAAGAATGCCATTCAGAGATGTTTTTTCATACATGGAAGACATTGATCAGAATGAAATAGACAAAATCACTGAAACACTCATAAAAGGCGCATATAAAAACAATGACAAGCCTGAATGGATAAAGCAGGATGTAAGGTATTATTTGGCTGTCAGGAAGATGATGGAGAGATTTGATTGCAACGGCTTTACAACTCCTTGTAAAGAACTCTGTGCATCAAGATTCCCGGCAAAGAACAAATGTACACCTTGTCTGACTCATGCTTTGCTTAAAGACCAGGGAATGCCTTCTGCATGCGAAGAGGATCTCAACGTATGGATGGCAATAATGGTTTTGATGTACTTGTCTGAAAAATCCGTTTTCATGGGCAATCCAATGCTCATACTCAAGGGTATGGACTTAATTGATGACATAGGTATGTCAAGAGTTATGTACGGACCAAGAAAGTTTGAAGAGGAAGTACTTGAGATAAGACATGCCGTTCCGGGAACCAGGATGAATGGTATCAAGGAAGAGCAGATGCCTTATGAACTCGGCAGTTTCACACATGAAGGATGGGGAACAAAGGTACAGGTAAATCTCGGTGAAAACAAGACAAGAGAAGTCACGATAGGCAGATTTGACAGACATGGTGAAAAGATGATCGTCGCAAAGGGAACAATAGTAGGTTGTTGTTTCAGAGACGATGAGTGCAGCCCTGCTGTATATTTAAAGCTTGAAGGCGACGTAAGAGAATTCAGACATGCATTGGCTGACGGATGTTTTGGACATCATCTTGCGATGATTTACGGAGACTACACAAAACAAGTAAAAGAACTCGGAAAAATAATGGGATTTGAAACAATTGTTTTCAAAGGGTAATAGTTAACAATAGAAAATATAGAGCGTGACATATTATTTGTTACAATTATCATTCAAATATGAGAAGTAAGGGTCTGTTAAGAATTTTTCTGTTTCTTAACAGACCCATTTTTGTGCGCTCGGCATGAGCGATTACTAGGCGGTGAAAGTCCGCTACAGACTTGGCAGTAGGATCTTAATCAATTTACTTTATAATGCAATTAGGTGATCGCTTTGGTGATCACTTTTTCTATTTTTTCGAATTCAGCAATTCTAACATATCATCAACATCACACATACTTGCAATATATTTATCATTTATTCGTTTTTAAAAAGTTAATCAAATTGAATTCTGTTCGAGTTCTTTCTTTATATCTATGAATTGAGGATCATTTCTAATGAAATCATAGTTTGAACATTCCGTAGAACGAAGAACTATTGAACATTCATTGCTAGTGTAATTCTTCGATATTGTACCATCTCCAATATATTTGTTTAACATAAGCGATTTATATTTATAATAATTGCCCTTCTAATTTTTCATTGTTTTACTACAATACTTTCCAATATCCTTTTTTTCTTGACCCTATTCTTATAATTTTGCCTTTTTTTGTCAGTTCATCTAGATAACTATATGCACTTCTTTCTTTTTGTCCTAATATTTTTGATGCTTCAATGATACTATGTAATATACCATCATTATGATTCATATAATTCAATATTGTCTTTGCATTTGATGATAAGTCATCATCAAAATCTTGTTTTTTTCTATAGAACTTGAAAGAAAAACCAAAAGAATATTTTGTAAAACTCCATTTAACATCAGCTTTTTTACAAAACAAATCTGTCCTTTTTAATCCTCTGCCGAGAGTTTCGATATCAAAAGCTTTATATAGTATGCCTTGAATGATTTTATGTCTAGTTCTTGATGGTAGTGTACTATTAACATAATCAAGAGGTGTGTATTCTCCGAAATCTCCCGGATTATAAATTTCAACACATTCAGGATCAAAAGTCACTTGATGCTCTGAGTCTCCATAAAAATCAGAATGAACAAGAGAATTAATAACTATTTCTCTTATAGCAACTACTGGTATTTCTGGAATCTCTGTTCTTTGCAATTTATTGATTTCAACTCTCCAACTCATTTTTTCATTAATAAAACCAATTACTTGATTTATCAAATTAAAAATATTATTTTCAAATCTTTTCAAATCTATTGGATTAATTCTATCAGTAGTTGGATAAACAACAGCTTTATACACTAGGGAAGCGTTTTTGCCAAATAAATAATATCCTGCATTTGTTAACTTTCCATCAATTAATAAGCCAAGCTGCGTTAATAATTCCTCAGAAGTATGATCATATTTATTAATTCTTCCCATTGCTACAGCTTGTCTATAATATAAATCAAGAGCTTCCTCATCAACATATTCTAAACCATATATTGATGGTTCTTTTTCCCAATTATCATTATATTCTTGACTAGATTTTATAAGTTCTCTAATCACAAGAGGATCAATTGGTAAATTTTGCTGTTCAACTCTAATATAAAATGAACCTTTATATGCATATGGTTTATTATTTCCTTTAAAAGTAACTTTAATGACTGATTTATCACCATATTTTTCTTCTAACACTAAAGGATAAATACTTGGTTTAATTGAATCTTTAATTCGATCTGTTAATGTTGATAGTGTATCTTTTCCTATAATTACACCTATAACATCACCACTATCTTTAACTCCGAAATAAACAGTTCCATATCCTGATTTATTAAGCATACCTACAATAGCTTTACATGCTCTATCAAATTCTGCTGTTGATTCCTTAAATTCCAATGTTTCATTTTCTCTACCCAAATTCATTCTCATAACCTCCATAATCGACTATATCATACTCTCTTTGCAAGACAAATACAAGATAAATTGCAAGATAAATGCAAGATAAATTGCAAGATAAATTGCAAGATAAATGCAAGATAAATCGAAAACATATATTTCGTATTGCAAAGCTTATAAAAAGTTTTTTCGCAATAAAATTGCGATTTTTTGAAATATTTGTGCAACATAAATAACTTTCAATTCTTTAATTAAGCCAAAAGATAACGGACGTTTTTTCTTGATCCGGTAGCAATTATTTGTTTACTATCCAACAATTGTTGCAAAAGTCTTCGTGTTGTGGATATAGAGACACCAAGTTCTGTTTCAATTTCTTTGCGGGAATGTGGTTTATGGTCTTTGAGAATGGAGAAAACAATATTTTCTCGTTTTTCTGTCTCATTGGATTTGGTTTCATTTTTTGACGAAGGTTTTGAGGAAAAATCTTGTTTTGGAAGTACTATTTTGAACGCTCCGGAAGAAACCAGCACTTCCGGTTTTTCATCATGACCGGAATAAGAAGACATGATCTTCTTTATTCCTGTTCCATATGCCTCGATCAAGTCCATTCGATAGAAAACATTGGCAAGTTTTGCATTTCTGCATAAAGAGACACCCAGCATAATGTCGTCATAGGATATTCCGCTGGCAAGGCCTCCGACAGATAATAGTTCAATACGATCTGAATATACACTGATCAAAGTGCTTGCCGAAATGGAATAGTCGCGGTGAATGATTGCATTCAGAAGAGACTCACGAATTGCAATATCCGGATAATCTTTGTGATCAATACGCAAAAGACCTTCAAATTCTGCGGAATTGTTATTTCGCATATCCAGATAAGAATAGGCATCCTCCAATTGTTTGAGTATAGATCCTGTGAACTCCCTACGGTCTTGAAAGTTCTCCTGATCTATTGAAGCGAAGGTTGCTGCTTTAATAATTTGCGGACACTGATCTGAGAGTAATAGTGCCAGATTGGAGAATTGTCCATCATGATTAATCATACCGAGTGTTTTCATTTGAAATTTGCCAACAGATAATCCCCGTTTTGCAAATTCAGCAGTGAATTTTTCAAAAGTTAAATCCTGTTCGAGCGAACGCATGTCTTCGTAATTGTCTCCATCGGTTTCCTTTATCATCTGGCGAATTGCAGTATCAGACGCTGGAACAGATGATGTTCCTTGTCGAACGAATACCCCTTCCGGACGGAGGCCTTTTGTTCCTATATAATAAGGGCGATGTGTACCACATTGTACTTCAACTTCAACCACATCTTTTTTGTCTACCACTATAGTTTTTACATGAATGAAAAGAGTTACATCAGGCTTTATGGAATCACTTGCGGTATTCATGACGCGCAAAACCACATCATCTGCATCTTCTACACCGCAAATGTTTCCGTTATCTTCCACACCAATGTATATTGTTCCGCCATGTGTATTTGCGAACGCTACAATCTCTTTTTTGATTTCGTCAACATACATGGATTTCAATTCGACAAATTCACTTTTATTGAAATTCATTGAAGCCTCGGTTCTCAGATAGTATAGTGGTTGGAAACGCCACTTGTATCTGTAAAGAATTGTTTGCTGCAGATAGTGTATCACGATTTGTTCACGTTTTCAAAGGAAATGAACAAATTAATGAACAAATTGATGAACAAATTATTTTTTTACATAAAATGAAGAAAAAAGAAAGAGTATGATGCCACAAGAATGGTTTGTGATATCATACTCGATTTTTTTGTTGTAAGTTTTTCAGTAAAACAATTGATCAGATTTTGTTGCAATTTCTTTGCACATATTTTTAATCGCATTGTAATCGACAGCAAAACTCTCAGTTATATATGCGCAATCTGAATCCCGCAAAACGACTGTTCCATCGGTCCCGATGAAAAGAGCAAATTCAGAAAAATTAATCTGTATTCCATTGACAAATACTTGTTGTAGTTTGTCGTTGTCTATCAATTCATCATTCCAATCAATTTTTACAGCCCTAACATTTCCAATAGCAGAGAGAATCCTATTTCCATACTCCTTATTTTGTATGTTTGCCCTTATAGAAGAAAGCATGGATGAAGACATGTAAAACTGTTCGACATCAGTGTAAAGTTGCATCTCATTACACTTGAGATAGCCATTTTGGTAGTAATGGTTTTCTGCATTCTGTCCCGTACAGGAAATTAAGCACAATGAAAGACAGAAAACAAAAAATAAACAGATAATTCGTTTCATTCGTAAAAACCTCCTTCGTATTCATTGATCACATATTAACTCTCAAAACGGTGAAAATCAACAAAACGGGCATTTTATGTGAAAAACGCAAACAAAACGGGGCAATATACCGTGTTTTTTTAGGGTAAAACAAAATCGAGTGTGGCACTATTGCAGTTAATGTCACACTCGATAGTTAATTTTTTTAATTTTCTTTTGACCAGTCGTGAAGAGGTACTTTGTGGAATTTAATTCTCACCTGATATTGAGAAGGAGAGAGGAAAGTTGATGCAACAACAAAAGTTTTTCCGTCATAAGGTTCTGACCCTTTCATTGTTTCTGCATATCTGTGCTCGTATTTGCATCCTGAAATGGAAATGCAGGGCTCGCTTATTCCGTAAATAACCTTGAACTCGTGTGTTCCCACAATATAGTATCCTGCTTTTAATCCTATGTCTATATCGTCTGACAAAAAGAATGCATTTGGTTCAGGAACAAACACAAATTCCAATTTGCATGGAACATTATCTGTTTTTTCAGCAGATACATCTATGACTATTTCATCTTCTTCGAAACGGAAGGTGGTTTTACGGATTAATGTTTGTATATTTGTCCATTCACGTTTGGAATGGTCCATATGTCTCCAATAAGGGGTTCCTTGAGGCTCTTCTAGTGGGGTTCTGTATCCTTGTGATTCCACTGAAGTAAGAGTAAATGAGCCATCAGGGTTTTCCTCTAATGTTTGCGGACGGAATTTGCTGTGAGGTTCACCAAAGAAAGAACTTGCAATTCTTCCGAACACTCTGTGCTTTCCGAACTGGAGCTTGAAAAAGTATGGTGTCAATGGTCCGCCAATCACAGAACATGTTGCATTCCACTTTGGAATGTATTTTCTGTATATGAGGCTTTCGGGCAAGAATCTTGATCTGTCTTTAGGTATAGGTTTAGAATCAATCCTGCGCATTTTTTCAATATATTCAGGCGAGTTTGCGAGCATATAATAAGAAAGATAGGTTGACGACAGACCATTGTTGTTTCTCACAATTTCATCGCACATCCAGGCATAGTAAGGATTTTCATCTATTATTGCGAGTTCAAGGAATTCCTTGTAGTATATGCTTATGTTTGAGTTGAAGCCCACATCCTGTCTTGTTGAATTCAAAGACATGATTGTATTATCCGGTTCGATATAACTGAGGACGAGATTTAAGTTTCTTCTGACATATTCATATTTATCTGTTGTGTTTGAAAAATGAGAATACATCATGAATGAACAGTCGCAGATCCTGCTGTAGTTTCCGGCTGATCTCTCAGTGTATTCGCCGTTTTCATCACAATCTATGCCCTCAGCAAAGAATTTGTTGATTCTCTCTAAGAACTCAGGGCATTTAAGATACTTGTAAGCAAACGAAAGAGCAGCACATTGTACCCATCTGTGGTTTGGCGTGTGGAAGCCAAAATTACATATTGCATGAGCTAGTTTATTGACATAGTCCAGCGTTAATTCCTTGAGTTCAAGCTCGATTGGAGTGTTACCCATCCTGCTGTAGCAGAATTCGAGTATTTCAGCGGCTCCTTCTATGACAAAACCTGAATGCGCCGGATCATGGAAGTTTGTTATATAGTTATCAAATGTACCATCGGAATACATTGCACCATATACTTCTTTAAAAACCTGCAATGCTTTCTTGAGGCAGTCTTCATTTTTGTAGTACTCTAAGTCTTCTATATAGTACAAACTCCAAAGAATAGCTGCACTGTTTGTGATGATGTTCTTGTCTATGTGACTGTCATGTGTAATTGCAACCAGAGGAGAAAAAGTCAGATAATTATATGCGTTTGGATTGTCATAATTCATTTCGCTTACGAATCCTTTTACGCAACTGTCAAGGCACTTTCTGGCTGCTTCATAGTGATCTAACATGATATTAAATCCACCTTTGTCAAAATTCACGGAATTATAGCATAAGAAAAATTTTTATTCAACATTGATTTTAGATTTATTTAACATATTTTCAACCAATTCTATCTTTTGCCCGAAAAAGGGTGTAAAATATCCTTGGAATGAATGAACAGAGGGGAAGAATATGCAGGACTCAATCAAAAGATTACAGGAAATAATAGACTCTTCAGATGACATAGTCTTTTTCGGTGGTGCGGGTGTTTCAACCGAAAGCGGTGTTCCGGACTTTCGGAGCAAGGATGGACTGTACAATCAGCACGATGTGAGATTTGATCAATACAGGCCCGAGTATTTGCTGAGCCACAGCTGTCTTGTGAATGAACCTAAAGTTTTTTTCGAATTCTACAGACAAAAAATGGACACAAGAAACATCGAGCCGAATAATGCCCACAAGTTTCTTGCCAAATTGGAAGAAAAAGGGAAGTTGAGAGCCATTGTTACTCAGAACATAGATGGGCTGCATCAGAAAGCGGGTAGTAAAAGGGTATATGAAATACATGGAACTACCCTGAGAAACTATTGCTCTAAATGCGGAAAAGAATATGGCTCAGACTACATATTCGATTCAAAAGAGCCGATTCCAAGATGCACTTGCGGAGGAATGGTAAGGTGCGATGTCACGCTATACGAAGAGCAATTGCCGTACAAAGCAGTAGAAAAGTCCATATATGCAATAAGTGAAGCCGAAGTCCTCATAATCGGAGGAACATCACTTACAGTATATCCAGCTGCTTCGTATGTGGGATATTTCAGAGGTAAGCATATAGTCATAATCAACAAAGAGCACATAAGATATAATCTTGATCCAAATAATGATCTTGAGATAAATATGCCTATTGGACAAGTCTTTTCACAACTTCACGTGTAATTCTTCTTTTTATACAAATTTTTGCCTAGATAAAACAAAACGAGTAGACGCAATACACATCTACTCGTTATATTTTTTGTGAAATCAGATTCCTGAAACTGAAAGCTTTTTAATTGCAATTGAAGGAGTCTGAATAGCTCCTGTAAGGAGTTTTACATCTGAGCCTACTGCAATTATCTTGCCAAAGTCTTTTAATACATTTCCTGCTACGGTTATAAGCGTAACGGGTTTTGTAATTTTTCCGTTCTCGATGAGATATCCGTTAGCCTGAAGGGAATAGTCACCCGATTGAGTGTTGTAACCTGTTCCTATACCTTCAAGTGAGTCTATATAAACACCGTTTCCGACAAGACTTACAAGTTCATCAAAAGATTTCTTTCCCGGTTTTACTTCGACAAAGCCAAGACCCGGTCTTATTGAACCACCGATGAATGAAGCGTTACCTGTTGAGGCTGTTCCGTCTTTCTTTGCCATTTCGAGATCGTACAGATATGTAGATACTTTGCCCTTGTTGACAAGAACTTTCTTTTGTCTGGGCATACCCTCTCTGTCGTAGCTGCTTGCAAACGGAGTCTTTGTATAAGGATTTTCCGTGATTGTAAGCTTTGAAGAGAGAAGCTGCTGTCCGAGTTTGTTTTCAAACAGAGACAAGTGCTGGCTTACTGAGAATGAAGATAATTGTCCGAGAAGAGGTCTCAAAAGATTTGCAACACATGACTGAGCAAATACCACATTGTATTTTCCGGATTTTATAGGAGCAGCTCCGAGTTTTGAAACTGTTTTCTCAGCTAATTCTTTTGCGAATGCATCGGCATTGAGTTCTTCAGGGTTCGAAAGAAGTTTTACTTCGAATTCTGTTTCAACATCTTGTCCGTCAACAATCTTTGTTGATGCCCATATAACCATATAACTTGATTTGTCTTTGAGTTTCAGACCTTTGGAGTTTGCAAATATGCCCTCTGAAACAGACTTGGACATTCCTACTTCAGCTATCTGGATTCTCTTGTCATAAGCACGGATTTTTTTGGATATATCCAAAGAAACATCAATCATGCATTTGCCCGGATATTCATCAGCTGATTTGGAATATGTGTTTACTTTTTTATATTTCTGACCTTTTTCAATAAAGAATTCAGGATTTCCGTCAAGACCGTATTTAGCTGACTGAATGATGGATTCTACCATTACATCAGCTACGCTTGGGTCAACTTTGTCAGAAGAGAAGGAACCGAGTTTGCCCTGATATATTCCTCTGGCTGTGAAGCTGCAGTCATTACTTGATGCATATTGCTCAAGAGTGTCATTGTATATATCTGCAGACAGGGATTTTGATGAACCGTAAGAAATCTCAAAAGGATCAATTCCTGCTTTTTTAGCTGCTTCGAATAATTTGTTTAAGTTCATATTCTTTCTCCTTTTCCGCCGACTGTCATGTTCTGAACTCTCAGTGTTGGCTGGCCGACATCTGCTTCAATTGAGCCTGAAGAAGAACCGCACATGCCCTGGCCTCTTGCTGAGTCGTTGCCGACCATATCAATGTTCATCAGTACTTCGTAACCGAATCCTATGAGGGACGCACCTTTTACCATATGGTCTATCTTGCCGTCCTTGACAATGTATGCTTCTGAAGCTGTGAAGTTGAATTTGTCTGTAGTTGGATCAACGGAACCGCCGTTGAATGAAACGCAGTACAAACCGAACTTTGTAGCTTTGATTATTTCTTCCGGAGTGCTCTTGCCGTTTTCAATGAATGTGTTTGTCATTCTTGTAGTAGGGCAGTATTTGTATGACTGACGTCTGCAGGCGCCTGTAGAGGGCATGTTTATTCTCTTGCCGTTGTAGTCATCTACCATGTATCCTACGAGTACGCCGTCTTTGATGAGCTGATTCCTTGTTGTAGGATTGCCTTCATCATCAAAGTTGGATGATCCCCAACCGTTTTCGATTGTTCCGTCATCGACAGCTGAAACTATGTCAGATGCTATCTTCTGACCGAGTTTGCCGCAGAAGACTGATTCATCGTGTGAAATACCGTTTGCTTCAAGCGGGTGTCCGCATGCTTCGTGGAACAAAACTCCGCCGAATTCGTTGCCTATTATAACGGTCATTTTGCCTGATGGGCATTCAGGTGCATCGAGCAGGTCAACAGCACACTTAGCTGCCTTCTTGCCGAGCTTTTCAACATCGTGCATCTGGAAAATTTCATCGCCGTACTGACCGCCCGGTCTTTCAGAACCGGTCTGGAACTGTCCGTCTTTTCCTGCATATGCAGCAATGCCGAGTCTGGTTCTGATTCTTGTGTCAGTTACGAATCTGCCCTTGGAGTTGTAGATTTCAACAACCTCATCGGTTTCGCTCAGGCTGCATGATGCGTTTACAATATATTCAGAGTATTCGTACATCACTTTTTCAGCTTTTCTGAGCTGGGCTATTTTTTCTTCATCTGTCATCTGGTCGTGATAAATCTTTGGTTTGTTCTTTCCGGGATTTCTCACTTTTACAAGAGGTTTGGGCTCAGTCGGAGTTTTGCCGTCAAATGACTGAGCGAGCTCATTTGCAAGTTTCAATAGGGAAGACTTGGAAAGATCTGAAGTGTATCCGTAAATGACTTTGTCTCCCTGGATTATTCTGATTCCTGCGCCATAAGTTACATTTGTCTTGAGAGTGTCAACTCTTTTATGTGAGATAGATATAGCGTGTGACTTTTTGTCCTGTGCATACAATTCAGCAAAGTCAGCACCTGTCATGAGTGCTTCTTTCATAACTGCTGCAGCCAGTGTTTTAGATACTATCATAATTGTTTCCTTTCAATTTTATTGCTGCATAATTATACAACAAAGTTTCATAAAAATATATAAAAAACGTAAAATTAACAAATTGTTAATACATTTATTACTTTTCCATTAACTGAAAAGCTTATGTCGTGCCCCTTGTACTTCATTTTATACTCGTTGTTGTCTTCGCCTTTGTACCCTGGTCTTGGGTCGAGTTGCAGCAATTCGGTCAGCTCTTTTTTCAATTCTTCATCCGCTTTTGCGTCTGAACTGAAAACAACAGAATATTCAGCATTTTTAGGGTCAAGGGAAAAGCCTGTCATGGCATCCGGATGGCAGTCAGAATACACAACATAGGGCTTGATGTCAAATATTGGGGTTTTGTCAGCCAGATCTGCCCCTGTTACATAGATTACAAAGTTGTTTTCTTCCATCGCCGTCTTAAGGATTTTTACAGATGAGAGACCCAATTTGTTAGGTCTGTATGGAGATCTGCTGGCAAATACGCCGACCCTTTTGTTTCCGCCGAGTTTTGGGGGTCTGACCGTAGGAGACCACTCTTTTTTGTCAGCAAGGTTGAACTCCCAGATCAGCCATATATGAGAAAAAGAATCCAATTCTCTGAATGCGTTAATATCGCTGTATTCTTTTTCGAAAACTATTCTTGAAACTACACTCTCGGCTATTCCGCTTTGTCTGGGAATCCCGAACAGCTCTTCAAAACCATTCTCTATATGTGCGATGGGCAGTATTTCCATATGTTGTCCTTTCTATAGCACAAACTACCCGGTGATAGTTGACCGAGTAGTTTTTGTAAAAATCAGAAATCCTTGTTTACTATCTTGTCTATCAGTGATCTTCCGACAGCGTTAGACAAGTTGTAGTAAGGCTGAATCAGGGCATCTGGAAGTTTGCTCGGAAGAGCAAATACTTCAAGGCTCAGATTCTGATCTTCTTTGTCATAGCCAACTTCGCTGAACGCTCTTGTCACAAGGTCCCAGTTGGCAATGCCTGTAAAAGGCAGCAGGTGCTCGTCGTGAAGACCGTCATTGTCGTG
>JAEEGL013242320.1_pt1 | contig 49683 bp, 36 predicted proteins | sample 9134231 | NCBI WGS metagenome assembly JAEEGL01 (sample SAMN16246548, study PRJNA631951) | gut metagenome | biome: gut microbiome; feature: rumen; material: fiber-attached | host: Bos | place: Iran: Karaj | collected 2018-10 | reverse complement strand
TTCCACAATTAGTGAATCCTATTTTCCACAATTAGTGAATCCTATTTTCCACAATTAGTGAATCCTATTTTCCACAATTAGTGAATCCTATTTTCCACAATTAGTGATTAACGTTCGAGCCGTGCGGTTCGAGGCGCAGCGTTTAAGCGTTTTCTTTGGCCGAAGAGAGGACGCAGCCCGTGGCAGCGTACTCAGAGCGTTCTGCAGGCCGTACCGACGAGGGGAGACAGCTTCACCGTCTTTCGCAACCGTACGCCTCGCTGTTTCTTTTCTTCGCGTCGTTCAGGGCGCATCCGTCGCAATGTGCGCAGGGGTCGTTCTCCTCCGCGAAAGCACGGCGGAATCTTCGCACGGCGTAGGCCACGGCAAGCGCCACACACAAGATAACGGCGAGCGTTTCCATCCTATTTACTATAAACATCATCGGTCCAGCAGGTGATGAATGGCCTTTGCCACCTTGTTCGGCCTGGCCTTGTCCTCCCTGGCTTGCGGGTTGACGATGGCTTTCAGCCCCCTGGGCACGACCTCAATGTCGATGTCCGTCCCCATGGTCATCGGGTCGCCGTCGAAATGCACGGCCCCTTCCTCCGAGCGGCTGATGTGCAGCTTCCTGGCCCGGAAGGTTTTCACGTGGTGGTTGCTCTTGATGGTCTTCATCATCAGGTCCAGCAGCACGTGCGGCCCTGCCATGCCCTTGAAAGGCTCAATGATGATGATGTCGAGCAGACCGTCCTGCATCGAGGCCCCCGGGGCAATATAGGTGTTGTTGCCATACTGCGCGGCGTTGGCACAGGCTATGAGGAATGCCTCATAGTGGCTGGTGTCCCCGTTCTGGTCCTCCACACACAGGTCGTAGCTGGCCGGGGCATATTTCATGCCTTCTTCCAGCACCATCTTGGCGTAGGTGGCCAATCCCCTCTTTCCCGACTGGGCGAACTTCATGGAGATGTAGGCATCGAAGCCCAGGCCGCAGGTGCAGAAGAACGGGTGACCGTTCATGAGGCCATAGTCGAAGTCGTCGACCACATGCTGCGCGATGATGGCCAGCGCCCCCTTCATGCTCATGGGCAAACAGAGGTGACGGGCCAGCCCGTTGCCCGACCCGCAGGGGACGATGCCCAGCGCCGTCCGACTTCCTGCCAGCGCCCGCGCCACCTCGTTCACCGTCCCGTCGCCACCCACGGCAACACAGGTGTCGACCCCTTCCGCAGCACACTCGGCAGCTATCTCTGCAGCATGCCCCGCATATTCCGTCCTCACTATCCGCCACTCAAACAAGTCGCCGTCGAGTGTCTTCTCCACAATTTTGTCGAAACCTTTCTTCGAACTGGTTCCTGAAATCGGGTTTACGATGAATACAATTTGCTTTTTACCTTCTTTCATGGCTGCAAAAATACTAAATTTGGAAGAAAAACGTCCAAAAAGCGAAAGAAAAATGCAAAAAACAATTATTTTCTTGAAAAAAAAGCCATAATTGCAGAATTTTATGTAACTTTGCAGCCCAAAAAGTAATGAAATACCTATAAACGAAGTTATGGGACAACTACAAGAAAGGTACAAATCGTATCGCATTCCCCAGGAAGCCATGGCCAAGGGCATCTATCCCTATTTCCGCGCCATCACCGGAAAACAAGGTACGGAGGTTGAAATGGGAGGCCACAAAGTGCTGATGTTCGGCTCGAATGCGTACACAGGGCTAACAGGCGACCAGCGCATCATCGACAAGGCGAAGGAAGCACTCGACAAATATGGCACGGGATGCGCCGGTAGCCGTTTCCTCAACGGCACACTCGACTTGCATATCCAACTGGAAAAGGAGATTGCCACCTTTGTCGGCAAAGACGACTGTCTGTGCTTCTCCACAGGCTTCAGCGTAAACCAAGGTGTTATACCGGCCTTGCTGGGCAAGGATGATTTTGTAATATGTGACGACCGCGACCATGCCAGCATCGTCGACGGCCGCCGTCTGGCCTTCGCCAAGCAGCTGCACTACAAGCACAACGACATGGACGACCTGGAGCGCGTGCTGCAGAAGCTGCCGCAGGAGGCCGTGAAGCTCATCATCGTCGACGGTGTCTTCTCCATGGAGGGTGACCTGGCCAAGCTGCCGGAGATTATTGCCCTGAAGAAGAAATACAACTGCTCGGTGATGGTCGACGAGGCCCACGGCATCGGTGTCTTCGGCCGTCAGGGCAGAGGCGTGTGCGACCATTTCGGCCTGACAGACGATGTGGACCTCATCATGGGCACCTTCTCCAAGTCGCTGGCCAGCATCGGCGGCTTCATCGCTTCCGATTTCGACACCATCAACTGGCTTCGCCACACCTGCCGCACCTACATCTTCTCCGCTTCCAACACGCCCGCCGCTACTGCGGCCGCCATGGAAGCGCTCCACATCATCCAGCAGGAGCCCGAGCGCATAGAGAAGCTGTGGAAGGTGACACGCTATGCCCTGAAGCGCTTCCGCGAGGAGGGCTTTGAGATTGGCGACACCGAAAGCCCCATCATCCCCCTCTACGTACGCGACACCGACAAGACGTTCCTCGTCACGGCACTCGCTTTCCAGGCCGGCGTGTTCATCAATCCCGTCATCCCGCCCGCATGTGCCCCGCAGGACACGCTCGTGCGCTATGCGCTGATGGCCACACACACCGAAGAGCAGGTAGAACGCTCGGTGATCGCCCTGAAAAAGATATTCGTAGAACAGGGAATCATCAAATAATTGGAAAAATATTTGTGCGGTTGCAAAAAAGTTTGTATCTTTGCAGCCGTTTTCGAGGTGTAGCGCAGTTGGTAGCGTTCCTGGTTTGGGACCAGGATGTCGCAGGTTCGAGTCCTGTCACCTCGACTCATCAGCGTATTGCCAATAGAACCTAAACCAGATGGAGGCATTTGCGAAAAAAATCTGTTTACTGCTCTTTTGCCTATCCCTAGGACTTCCGATGCAGGCAAAAGAAGAGGAACGCACCTTCACCATCATCAATGCTGCCCACGGCCTGGCCGACAACAGTGCACAAGTAGTGAAATGCACAAAGACGGGGCGCATCATCATCTCCACCATTGGCAACCTGAACTTCTTCGACGGCAAGACCTTCACCCATGCCGACACCCACCCACGCTACGAATTCCCCCTACCCCACTATCAGGGGCACTACCATCTCTACTTCGACCTTCACCACCATATCTGGCTGAAAGACAAGCTGAAGGTGTCGTGCCTCGACTTGATGACCGAGAACTACGTGGAAAACGTGGATAGCATCATCAAGAGCATGGGCTGCCACGACAGCGTGCTGGACCTTTTTACCGACCAGTATAACGAAGCGTGGTTCCTCACGGAGAAGGGGCTCTTCAACCCCGACAGGAACCTGACGGTGAAGGTGAGGAAAGCGGCAAACCTTCAAGACGTGGACTGCCTCGACGGCATCGTCTACACCTTCTACGACGACGGGGAGGTCATCGGACAGGACTCGCTGGGCAACACCGTCTGCCAGTTGCAGGCCTACGGCCCGGAGCGGAAAGGGAAATATGTCGACTCCGGCGTGCTACAGCCATACGAGAACGGATTCTTCCAAATCAGGAACGGCAGCCAGGGAGGCATCCTGCAATTCTTCGACGCCAAGAACAAGACATGGGAAATCATCACCGAGCAGCCCTACCACCTGAACAACATGACATTCGACAACGACACCAGGAAACTGTATATCCCCTCAGAATACGGCTATTGGATCTACGAGCTAGCCACAAAGGAGCTGGAGCATGTGCCCGGACTGGTGCTGGCCAACGGACAGACGATGAGAACCGACTGCAACGCCATGATCTTCGACCACCAGGGCGGCCTTTGGGTAGGCACCGAGAAGCGCGGCGTGCTCTATGCACGGCCCCATTCCGTGGCCTTCCGCTCCTACCCCTGGGGCAACGAGCTGGCCGACAAATATGGCACCATGATGAACAGCCTCCAGCAGAACATAACCGAATACGACAACAAGAAAGCCTTCTGCAAGTTTGAGGACAGCCGAGGATGGACCTGGATAGGCACCCGCAAGGGCCTCTGCATCATACGTCCCGGCAGGCCGGAGCAGATCTACACCCGGCGGACAGGACTCAACAACGACGTGGTGCACTCCGTCATCGAGGACTACGACCATAACGTCTGGGTGGCCACCTCAAGCGGCATCACCTTCTTCCTCATCAGAGACGGGGAGATAACCTTCCTCAACAACTTCACGGGCGACGACAACGTGCCCGACGAATCGTTCGAGAACTGTAAGGCCATGCTCCTTCCCGACAGCTCCATCGTCATGCAGACCGTGGAGCATGTCGTCGTCTTCAAGCCGTCAGACCTGCACAACGTGAACTACCCCCACATCATCACCAACATCATGCCCAAGCTCATCCGGCTGCGCGTGAATGGCGACGATGTCTTCCCCAACGAGGAATACGACGGCAACGTCATCGTAGACCGGGCGATGACGCGCGTCAAGCATATCAACCTGAAAAGCAGCCAGAACTCCGTCACACTGACCTTCTCCGCACTCAACTACTACCGCCCCATGCAGACCTACTACCGCGTGCGCGTCAACGAGTGGGACACCGGGTGGACGGTCTTCTCCTGCCAGACCTCGTCGATGGTCGACAACCGGGGACTGCTCCATTTCCCCATGGCCAACATCGAGCCGGGCGACTATCACGTAGAAGTGCAGGCATCATTGTTCCCCGACGCCTGGGAAGAAGACTCCCCCGACATGAAGCACTTCGTATGGGAAATCCACGTCAAGCAGCCCTGGTGGCGCACCACAGGACTGATGGTGCTGGCCAGCCTGGCGCTCCTCGCCTTGCTCATCGCCAATTTCTTCGTCTACAATAGAAATACACGCATGCGCGTACGCCGACATGCCGAGGAGGGCGACATCATCCGCAAGATCCGCTTCTTCGTCGACCGCTACAATTCCATACTGAAAGAACCCCTTTCCCCGCTGACCAACAAGGCTGGCGAAGAGGTCTTCGACGAAGAAAGGGTGCAGTTCCAGCCCGAGTTTGTCAGCCTGATGCAGAAACTGATTCCCGTCGTCACACGAAACCAGAACAGGTCGCTCACCATGCGCAAGCTCAGCAAGGCCGGCGACATCGGCATTGTGCGCCTCTACGAAATCCTCGTGCCCAACATCAACAAGTCCCCCCGCTCGCTGGCATTGCTCAACCAGGTGCACAAGGGAGCAGAGCTGCTTACCCATACCGAGGACTCCATCGAGCAGGTTGCCCTGGGGTGCGGGTTCTACACGCCCAACTACTTCATGGGAACCTTCTTCCACGAGTACAAGCAGACACCCGACGAGTACCGCGCACAGAAAAGAAGCCAGTAGTCACAAAAGTTTTGTGAAACTGCCTACACACCTACACTTTTCCGCCCAACCCTGTAATTAACACCACGTTAAGCCATGTAGGTTTCCTCCTGGTTTGAGCACGAACATACACGGGGAGCAGTGGGCAGATGCTACAAAAATAAGCTATAATTTAGCTGTCGACCCTGGAACTCTTCTCCGGCGGTAGCCGCTCCCCTCCCCTCAAGGCAATTGCCTTGAGGGGAGGGGAGCGCCATGCGGAGAAGTTAAGGCAATGAAATAGCAGTCGACCCAAGACATCTCCTCCGGCGGTAGCCACTCCCCTCCCCTCAAGGGGAGGGGCAGGGGTGGGGTCTGTAACTTTTTCCGCCGAGAAGAACAAACGATAAAAGATTCGCTGATGGATATTAGAGACCACACCCCTGCCCCTCCCCTTGAAGGGAGGGGAGCGCCATCCGGAAAAACAAATTCAGGTCAACTGTTATGTTGTTGCCTTTTGGGAAAATACGAACGCCTTTTGGAAAAACACGAACGCCTTTTGGGAAAATACGCACGCTATTTTTCAAAAAGGCGTGCGTATTTTCTCAAATTCTCTAGAGAATCTAGGAGTCAGTGGTGCGTAGATGGTTGGCGCGGCATGCTATATGCCCAAAACCATGTAGGTTCGAACAGAAAAATGCAGGTAGCATACACGACATAACGCATTGTTACACAGAATAATGTCTGCCACCATGTAGGTATGTATGTTCTTTTGCAAAACAGCGAGATACAGGTGGCCCATCCACTCCCTAGCGGGGAAAGTGGCTGCCGCTGGAGCAGCAGCCGCCTACTCCGGATTGCGGCTGCTGCCCGTCGCAGGCCGGGTAGCGCGGGCTTTGCTGCCACTGCTGCCGGCGAAGTAGATGTAGAGCGCCTCAATGGCGTCGGCCGGCGTGATATTCCCGTCGCCGTTAATATCGGCGGCAGCCACGTTGAAGCCTGTCTGCTCCACGCCGAAGTAGCGGTACAGAATCATGATGGCGTCGGCGGGCGTCACGTTGTCGTCGCCATTCACGTCACCCAGTTTCATATAATGCGCCCCGTCTATCTCTAAGACGAAGTTATCAAAGTAGTAGGTGGTGGCCGTTTTGACTTCAGAGAGGTTGAAGGCTATGGTGCGCATGGGTGTGGCCGAAGGGCTTTGCTTTGTGGTCAAAACACCTTCCACCGAATGAGTCTTCCACTGAGTGGTAAACGTCACATTACCTATAGCTTCATAGGTAATGTAGTGACTCGGCTCGGCATGGAAATTCGTCGAACAGCTTGCTTCCTGGCTAGCCTTGCAGTCGAACGAAAGGCGATAGGAAGTACCTGCCGGCAGCGGCTGTGGCAGGCGGAGGAAGAACTCTGTGTCAAAAAACGCTTCTGGGTTGTCGGCCGACTGTACTACAATGCCATGCGAGTCATTTTTGCCGGCTCCATCCACAATGGTTGAGTGAACAATGTTGTCGCCGGTCGTGACATCCCTCGTGAAGAAGCAGCTTACGTCATCCGATTCCAGGTCGCCATTCTTTACAATATCTACCCATGCTGATGCTGTCTTGACATTCTTGAAACTCGCCCTATGGTCGGCATCCTGACAGCTGTTGGCACTCGTATGGAGCACAAAGAGCTGCTTCGCCTGAGCATCTTCAGGCGCCATGTTGTCCTGACAACGTGCTGATGCGGCCATGGCCGTCAGCACTAATAGTGCAAATAATAATCTCTTCTTCATATTTTCAGACATTTTCCACAATTAGTAAATTCAAGTTTCTAGTTCTATTTTACCACAGATTACACAGATTTCACAGATTTTTGCTGCGCATGGTTGTCGCTATTTCACAGATTTCATCTTGATTTCACAGATTAGCTGCGCCGCAGGGAATCTGTGTCATCCAAACAGCATCGCGGCGTGGCCGCTAAAATCGAAAGAAAATCCTTCAAATCTGTGCAATCTGTGGTCGTTATCATACTTTAGAAAGTTGAGTTAGAAAAAAAAGAAGAACCCCGAAAAAATCACAAAAAACATGACAAACCATTTGTTTAGAAGACCGAAGACAGGATTATCATCTGTCATTCATCATTTACCATTTAGCAATCATCATTTATCATTTAGCAACAAATATTTATCATTTATCATTTCTCATTTATCATTTATCATTTAGCGTAGCGCTATTATCTCTCCTCAGCTGCTCCAGCGGCGACGAGCCGTCGGCCACCACACCTTCCACCGAGGTGAAACCGCTGGAGCAGGGCACCGACCAGCGACCCCTCTGGCAGTCGCCCAACTACGACGCCTACGAAATGACGATGAGCGTAGAGATTCACCTGCAGGACACCCTGCAGGCGTACGCCTCGACGAACGACCTGCTCTGTGCCACCGTCGGCGACGAGGTGCGCGGCATCGCCCTGCCCCGACAAGTCGGCAACGAGTGGCTGTTCCCCCTCACCGTGGGCAGCAACGAGGGCAACATCGCCCTCACCCTCTCCTACTATTGCGACCGCCTGCACCGCATCTTCACCACACCATGGACCAAATTCGACGCCTCGGCAATGCCTATAGGCGAGGGAGGAATCTATGAGCCTAAGTTCCTGCAATAGAAGCCTGCTGCTGCTGCCCTGCCTCCTGCTGGCAGCATGCGCCAACGACCACGGACCGGCGGAGGAACAGACAAACGTCATGGAGGCAGGGAAAGCCTATTCCCTTTCCGTCGACGCTTCCAAAGAAGGCAGCGCCACCCGCGCCCTCTCGTTCGATGACGCCGACAAGAGCCTCTCTGCCTCATGGGCAAGGGGAGAGAAAGTGTATGCCTGCGACAGAGGCGACATCAGTTTCGCTGGCTTTATTCAGCCGTTGCAAGAAGGCGCCGTAGCCCGTCTGAATGGCAGCATAAGCCCTTCATGCACGCTCTCCCTCCCCATCGACCTCTACCTGCTTTTCCCCCGCAAAGAATGGAACTATACCGGTCAGAAGGGAACATTGTCCGACATTGCCGCAAACTACGACTATGCTTCAGCTCCTGTCAGCCTCTACAAACTGACAGAAAGCTCCGTCGGCTCGGCTCAGTCGGCGACCTTTTCCAACCAGCAGGCCGTCGTGAAGCTTTCCCTTCACGACGCCAGCGGCTCACCCCTCAGCGCCTCCAGCCTTCGGGTCTCTGCCCGTGGCCTTGTCCAGAGCGTTAGCGTGAGCCATTCAGGCGCAGCGGCCACCACGACTGGCTCCGCCACCTATTCCACCGACAACGCTTGTGGTGACATCACCATCACCCCCACCGCCGCCACCCCCACCTTTTGGGCAGCCCTGAGGGGCGTCGAAAGCGCGCCCGTCGTCAGCTTGACAACCGACGTCGGAGGGGTCACATACGTATACCGCAGGACCACACCCACCACATTCGCTCAGGGCAAGCCCTACGTCATCACCGTGAAAATGAAACCGCTGACAGAGGGAACAGCCCTCGACGATGTCACCGCAGACCACGTTGGCTGTGTGGTGGGGCAAGATGGAAAGATCTATACCACCACAGCAAAAGCAGCATCCGCAGGCACCACCGCCGTAGCCATGATTGCCTACGTAGGCTCAGCGGCGAACTGCGCCCACGGACTAGCCATTGCCCTTGCCGACGAGCAGGGGGCAATGACCCAGGACGCAGCCAGAGAAGCAGCGTCACAAAAAAACGCCTGTCGCCGGCAAAAGCTGGCGGCTGCCCTCCCTGAAAGACTGGCAGTATATGCTCATAGGCTGTGGCAACGGCGCAAGCTACAGCTCAACCCCAGGCGAGGAAGACTGCTCCGCACTCTGCTCCAAGCTGGCCACCATGGGGACTGCCATAAACAACGACGGCAGCCGATACTGGACGAGCAGCAACCTCTCTATCCTGCTTTTCACCAAAGCCACCGTCGACTTGTCGCAGTCCGCCCCCTTCGACGTCTCGCAATACTTCGTCCGTGCTATACTGCCCTTCTAGCCATCCCCCCGTATGTCGGAAGTTTGAATTAGCCCCCTAAGCTAGGGAGCGCTGTATTTCAATTCGCTGAATGCGACGAGTCGCCAGGAGCGTCCGCCTATGGTTTTATAATAGACCAGGGCAGAGTAGGTGTTCTCGGTCTGGTAGAAGGAGCCTTCCTCGGGGAGCTGATGGGTGGTGCCGTCGTAGTCGCACAAGAGGAGCTGGTAGTTGTAGTAGCCCAGCTTCTGGAGCACGACGGCGTTGTAGGTCTGGTCGGCGGGGTCGTAGGTCATGGTATAGCTGTCGGGGGACTCCACCGTCCACCGTCCGTCGATTCTGATGCTGGCATCGTCGTACCGGCGTAGGGGCTTCAGCTTGTAGTGTATGTAGACATAGTCGGAGGTGTTGTCGATTTCCCGATTGTCGCTGTTGCGGATGACGAAGGCTCCGTCGGCATCGACGTCGTAGACGTAGTTGCGGCGGGGCTCGGCGGTGAGGGGTGCGGCATGGAAGCGGCGCTCCTGCTCGTCCCAGTAGATGCGGTCGAGGCCCATGGTGGTGTGGGTGGGGTCTAGCACCTCGAACTTGCGGTACTCGTTGCCTGCCTCGAAGATGAGGGCTTTGTTGTGGGTCCACCTCAGCCCGGTAGGCTGGGTGAAGTTGGGGCGCACGTTGACCTTCATGTTGTCCTCGCGGCCGTTCTGGAGTACGAAGGTCTGTATCTGCTCGTCGACACGGGTGACGGCGAGCGCGTTGTAGTTCACGCTCATCTCCACCTGCTGGTGGCTGCGGTTGAAGTCGACGTCGGTGTTGGTGGTGACGGTGAGCGCGACGTCGGCCAGCGGCTCCACCACCCTGAACTCTACGGTGATGACCTCAGCGTCGTGGTCGTCCTCGTCGATGATGTGGAGCTTGTAGTTGCCGCTCATGGTGAGGCGGGTGTTCGCATTGGGAATCTGCAGGCGGTAGTGGGTGTAGAGCACGGTGGTGTTGACGGAGTTCTCGTAGTCTTCGAGGGGCATGCGGTTGAAGCCTGTCAGCCAGTCGTTCTCGAAGAGTCCGTCGCAGGGTGTCCAGTCGGGGTTGCAGGGTTCCAGCAGGTAGACCAGCCGACGGTAGTTGTGCGACAGCTCGTCGAAGCTGACGCTGAGCACGTCGGCGGAGCCGAGCTGCATGACGGGCAGCCCTGCCCAGTCGTCGTTCACCACGACTTGCAGCGACTTGATGTTCGGGGCTGCTATCTGGTGGCGGGCATGAGCCGTCACCAGCGGCAGCCACAATGCCAGGGCCAGGAGGCGTTTCATTCGCGGTCGGCGATGTTGTCGCCCTCGGTGGGCTTCAGGTCTTCCTTGAAGTCGGTGATGCCTGCCTCCACGAGGATGTTATACCACTGCAGGAGCTTCTTGATGTCGCTGGTGTGGACTCGCTCGCGGTCGAAGCTGGGCAGCACTTTGGCGAAGTACTGGCGCAGCTGGTCGCCGTCGGCCTTCTTCACGTCGATAGTTGCCTTCTTTCCCTCCTCCAGGGTCTTGAGGCTGTCGAGGACGTCCATGAGGGGCACGTCGTCGCCGTCGGTGAACATGGCGATGTCGGCCAGGGAGGTGATGCGCTCCGAGCCGAAGGCGGGCATGCGCTTGTGGCTGGCGTCGAGGGCTTCGACGATGAGGTTGTTCTTACTACGTGTTACCAGTTTGTAGAGTCCGGGTTTACCGGCAATGGCTAAAATGGTCTGTTGCATGTTTGAATGATTTTCTCTATTTGTGGCAGCAGTGGCTGCTGCCCGTCGTTAATAATCTCGTAGTGGGCACGCTGGCGGATGGCGTCCTGGGGCCACTGTCGGGCTATCCATTCGCAGGCTTTCGCCCGGGTGATGCCGTCGCGCTGCATGACACGGCTGATGCGCACCTCCTCGGGTGCCGTCACCACGATGACGGTGTCGAGGGGGACACGGCGGTCGAAGCCCGACTGGAAGAGGATGGCGCTCTCCAGCCACTGCTGGCCGCTCTCGAGGAAATCGGCAGCGACGGCGGGGTGGACAATGTCGTCGATGGCACGGGCATGCTCCTCGGAAGCGAGGAGGAACTGGGCCACGGCGGCCTTGTTGAGCACGTAGCCGGCGGGCTCTCCCTGCTCGCCCTTCACTGCCAGATAGGCTTCGGGGCCTATCAGGCTGATGAGCTGCCGGCGCAGCTGGGGGGAGGTGCGCATGAGCCGCTTGGCAGCAGCATCGCAGTCGTAGACGCTGATGCCCCGCTGCCCGAGCAGGCGGCAGACATAGCTCTTGCCGCTCCCTATGCCTCCGGTGATGGCGATATGCTTCATGGCAGATGCTCTTCGATGAGATAGTCGACCTGCTGGGTGCTCAGCTTGACACGGTGTATGTCGGCGGGCTGACGCCGCAGATAGACGTAGCACTTGGCGGCAGTGTCGGCACTGAACTCTTTGTAGTCGGCCACGATGAGGAAGTCGCTGGGCTGTATGCCCTGGTAGTTCTTCATGCCGGTGACGAAGCTCACCGACAGCTTGGCAGGGAAGGTGCGCAGCTTCAGCCCTTCGGGCATGTTGATGCCGGTGACGGGGATGTTGTCGATGGTGACCTCGGTCAGCAGGTCGGTCTGGAAATGGAGCTCCACCTCGCCGGGCACCATTTTCACGCCCTCCATCTTCTGCAGCCTTGCCTTCACCACCAGCGAGTCGCGGAAGGAGGTGTAGACGAGTGGCTCGGTGTAGACCTTCATGATGCTGTCGGCGGTGGCCGAAGAGGGGTAGATGGTGACCCGCTCGGGCACGCAGGTGATGTCGGAGAGGAAGTAGGGCATGTCGGGCTCCACCGTGCCCTGGAACTCCACGGGCACGGTATAGCTTTCGCCGTTGTTGTAGTAGAACACTTCGTTCTCCGGCTTCACGCTGACGGCTTTCGCCGATGCCGGCAGGAGGGCGTTGACCAGGCGCAGCAGCTCGCTGCCCGACACGGTGCCCTGCCCTTGTCCCAGGGAGTAGCGCCTGAAGTCGATGTCGACGGGGCGCTGCCCTTTCTTATAGAGGTAGGTGATGAGGCTGATGCCCCTGTCGCGCACGGTGACCCGCAGGGTGTCTTCGTCGCCGGAGGTGATGACCACGCCCTGGGGCATGTTGACGAAGCGCAGGGGGACTCTCACTTCCTGCTCGAAGTTCTCATTGAGCGTGGTGAGCAGCCAAAAGATGCCCGCCACGGCCAGGAAAAACAGAAACCTCAGAAACTCCCTGTTGGCCCAGCCAAAGAGGAGATGTCGGACTTTTCTGAGAATGCTGTCCATGGTGTGTCTTTTCGCTCGTCACGTTTCAACGGGTGCTCATCACTTCTGCACGGGCATGTTGGCCATGTCCTGGAAGACGGCACTCTTGGCCACGGTGATGACCACGTCCTTGGCAATCTTCACGTCGACGGTGCCTTTGGCCAGGTCGACACTCTTCACTGTGCCATAGATACCGCTCCCGACCACCACGGCCATGCCTTCGGCCAGCTGGTTCTGGAAGTTGCGGATGGCCTTCTGCTGCTTCTGCTGCGGACGAATCATGAAGAAATACATGATGGCGAAGATGGCCACCATCATCAGCAGCATCATCATGCCGCCACCGCCCTGCTGGGCTTGCAATAAAATGTTTGTCATTTGTTATGAATTTGAGGTTTTGTCTAATTGCTTCATCAGGCGTCCCTGACGGATGAGGTGGCGGGCTATGGCGTCGAGCATACCGTTGATGTAGCCATAGCTGCGCGGGGTGGAGTAGACTTTGGCCAGCTCCACAAACTCGTTGATGGTCACGGAGAGGGGGATGGTGGGGAAAGAGAGCATCTCGGCGATGGCTATCTGCATGATGATGACATCCATGTAGGCCAGGCGCTTGAAGTCCCAGTTGAGCGACGCCTCACTCATATAGCGCTGGTATTCCTCACCGTTCATGATGGTGGCGCGGAAGAGCTTGCGGGCGTATTCCTTCTCCTCTTCAGAGTCGTATTCGGGCAGCAGCTCCTGCTTCGAGCCGTTCTTCTCTTCAAAGCGCTTGATGGTCTTCAGCACGAAGGTGTCGACCACCTCCTTGTCATCGTTCCAATAGAGACTCTGCTCCTCCAGCAGCAGGTCGAGGTCGGCGTTCTCCTGAATGAGCGTGCGGTAGATGCGGCGCCACAGCTCACGGTCGACGTCGTAGCTGTCCTCGCTGTCCAGGTAGTCCTTGTAGATCTGGCTTTGCTCTATCTGCTCCAGCAGATGGCCCACGAACTCGGCGCTGTCGGCCCAGGTGCGCTTCTGCGTCTCCATGAACTCGCAGAGCTGGGTGTTGTTCTCCAGCTGCACGGCAAAGCGGTTGAAGGCGAGCCGCTGCGATGGCTCCGCCGTCCCTTCACGCAGGGCCTTGGCCTGGAATATCTCCAAACGGCGGCGGGCCTCCTGGGTGACGGCCACGATGAGGGCCAACAGGTGGTTGTAGAGGTCGTAAGCCTTGGAAAGGCTGAAGAACAGTTCCTTCTCAGCCGTGTCGATGTTCTTGTTACCGTTTTGGTAGTAGGCGTAGGTTAACTGAACAATTTTAATCCTTATGATTTCTCTGTTTATCATTTAGTGTTTCGGTTTGTCGAGTGCAAAATTAGCTATTTTCTTGCTATTATACAAGAAAATCGCACTTTTTTTGAAAAATTATCACTCAACATTTATCATTTATCAATTATTTTCGTACCTTTGCACCCGCTTTTTTCGTGTGATGGCGAATTAAGTGTAATCAAAACTTTTTAAAACAACTTAATTTAGAGTAACACAACTGTTATGAGAGAAATTTCAATCAATGGCCAGAAGCGCGAGGCCACTGGCAAGAAGGCTGCAAAGCTGATGCGCAAGGAGGGTATGGTGCCCTGCAATCTGTATGGTGAGGAAAAGGACGAGAAAGGTCTGCCCAAGGCTCTTTCGTTTGCCGCTTCTTTCGTGGAGCTGCGCAAGGTGGTCTATTCGCCCCATGTGTACATTGTTAATATAAATATTGAGGGCAAGGAGCACAAGGCCATCATCAAGGAGCTGCAGTTCCACCCCACCACCGATGCGCTGCTGCACGCTGACTTCTATGAGGTGACCGACACGAAGGACATCACCGTGGGCATCCCCGTGAAGCTGAACGGCCTGGCACAGGGTGTGCGCGACGGCGGTAAGCTGAACCTCAGCATCCGCAAGATTGATGTCACCGCTTCCTATAAGAACATTCCTGAGATTCTGGAAATCGACGTCACCAACCTCGGCCTGGGCAAGGCCATCAAGGTGGGCGAGCTGAAGTTCGAGGGTCTCACGCTGGCTACTCCCGCTCAGGTGGTTGTCTGCTCAGTGAAGGAGACACGCGCCTCGAAGGCTGCCGCTGCCGCCGCCGAGTAGTTCATAGTGGAGAGTGATTCCAGTGGAGAGTTTAGAGTGTAGAGTGTAGAGTTTGCTACCGCACGGGATTCTGGCGCGGTAGCAAACTCTAAACACTCAGTTCTCAACGCTCAACTAGAAGAACGCGGTGGCAAACTCTAAACGCTCTGTTCTCAACGCTAAACTAATCAAAGTGGAGAAATTCTTAATCGTTGGGCTGGGAAATCCGGGTGATGAGTATGCCCGTACCCGCCACAATACAGGATTCATGGTGTTGGATGCTTTCGCGAAAGCATCCAATGCTGTTTTCAGCGACCGCCGCTACGGCTTCGTCGCCGAGGCTTCCTTGCGTGGAAGAAAGGTGTTCCTGCTAAAGCCCACCACCTTCATGAACCTCAGCGGCAATGCCGTGCGCTACTGGCTGAACAAGGAGAACATCGACATCAGCCGGCTGCTCGTCGTCAGCGACGACGTGGCGCTGCCGCTGGGCGCCTTCCGGCTGAAGGCTGGCGGCTCGAACGGCGGCCACAACGGGCTGGGCCACATCCAGCAGCTCATCGGCCAGCAATATGCCCGCCTGCGCATGGGCATCGGTGCCGACTACCGGCAAGGAGGGCAGATAGACTGGGTGCTGGGCACCTACTCGCAGGAGGAGCTGGACATGCTGCAGCCCAGCATCGGCACCGCCGCGAAAATCATCGAGAGCTTCGTGCTGGCGGGCATCGACATCACGATGAATCAATATAACAAGTTGGGGAAAAGACCCACCCCCAAAAGCCCACCCCCTTCCCCTCCCGAAGGGAGGGGGGATTGAATAGACCTGTAGATGGGGAAACTCAGACGCTATAACTAATGACTTCTGACTCCTTCTAACTTCCTCTAACTCCCCCCAACTCCTTCTACCTCCCTCTACCTCCCTCTAACTCCTTCTATAAAAAGATGAGTAACAACAACAATAGCAAAACTAACCAATCCCCCCTCCCTTCGGGAGGGGAAGGGGGTGGGCTTATTGCCCGCCTGGACAAATGGCTCTGGGCAGCCCGCATCTTCAAGACCCGCACCAACGCCGCTGATGCCTGTAAGAACGGACGAGTGGCAGTGAACGGGGTGAACGTGAAGCCCTCGAGGACGGTGAAAGCCGACGACGTCATCAGCGTGCGGAAACCGCCCGTCACCTTCAGCTTCCGTCTGCTGAAACCCATCGAGCGGCGCGTAGGAGCCAAGGTCCTTCCAGAAATCTACGAGAACATCACCCCGCAGGATCAGTACGACCTGCTGGAGATGAACCGCATCAGCGGATTCATAGACCGGGCACGCGGCACCGGACGGCCGACGAAAAAAGACCGACGGCAGATGGATGCCTTTGTAGGCCCGTCGCTCGAAGGCTTCGAGGACTTCGAAGGCTTCGACTTTGAGGATTGACCCCTCCTAGCCTAGCCCAAGGGAGAGGAACGTGCCCTCCCTCCGTGGAAGCCAGGGGGAGAATTAAGAACAGGAAAAAGAACATCAACAGATAATAGTAAAACCACAAAACCATGAGGCGTTTATCATTTATCATCTATCATTTAGCATTTAGCGCAGCGCTACTCACGCTCCTCACTTCTTGTCTGAACGACAAAGAACCCTATCAGGCCGGATTCTATTTCGCAAAGCCGCAGTATGCCAACAATGCCTTCTTTGCCAACAACCGGATTGACTCCATCACCATGCTGAGCTATGGCAACTGGGACGTCACCCGCGAGGCCTCCGGCAGCTGGCTGAACATCGGCCTTACTTCCGGCCGAGGGAACACGATCTACACCTTCCCCGTGACCTTCGAGCAGAACACCACTGGGCACGGGCGCGGCACCTACATCACGTTCAAGGACACCGACCATCCCGGCGAGGCCAGCGCGTCCATCGTCTACTGGCAGTATGCCACACGCGGCAACGGCACCCTGGGGTCAGCCCCCGACGTGAAGACCATCACAGGCAGCGACGGCTCACGCTTTGAACTGACCTACGACGCCCAGCACCGCCCGCTGTCGCTGCGCATCACCAAGAACGACGGGGCGGAAAGCGATGCCGTGCTCCAGAACCTCACGCTGACCTACAACGACTGGGACAGCCTGCTCACCGTGCAGGACAAATCGAAGACGCTCACCAGCCGTTACGCCAACGACTACCTGCCGGAGTGCCTCATCGGCTCGGGCGACACCATCGGCTATTCCTCGCAGCACTACGACAACGGCATGCCCGTCTCGGCCAACTACGCCTTCAGACTGGAGCACCGCACCGTACTTGGCCTGAACTCCTACTATGCCTTCCTGCTGGGCGGGCAGAGCCTCAACCCCGACAGCCTGCACTGCGCCGACAGCCTGCGCATAGCCTCCTTGACAGGCATTGGGACACATATCGACAAGTATAAACTCACCTATTCCACTGCCGACAACCGCTGCCAGTCGGTCGACGTCAACCAGCTCGTCTTCGGTGCCGAGCAGTGCGACCCCTACCAGCTGCTCTCCCTCTTCCGCTATGCCCGAAACAGCAGCATCGTCAGCAGCGTAGAGCAGTTTGGCGAGCGCTACGAGGTGGCGGTGAACCTGAATGCCGACAAGAGCGTAGCAAAGATGACGGTCATCCGCATCCGGAAAATGGTTGGAGCAGACGTGCCGGAAGATGCGTACTCAGTGACCTACACCTTTGAATATTAAGTCTATGTCCAGACAAAACGAACAACTGAAGCTCCTGGGCCGCGAGACCCAGTATGCCAGCAACTACGACCCGTCGCTGCTGGAGACCTTCCAGAACCAGCATCCCAACAACGACTACTGGGTGCAGTTCAACTGCCCTGAGTTCACCACACTGTGCCCCATCACCGGCCAGCCCGACTTCGCCGAGATTAAGATTCTCTATCTGCCAGGCGAGCGCATGGTGGAGTCGAAGAGCCTGAAGCTCTACCTCTTCTCCTTCCGCAACCACGGCGACTTCCACGAGGACTGCGTGAACGTCATCATGAAAGACCTCATCCGCCTGATGGATCCGAAATACATCGAGGTCGTCGGACTCTTCCTGCCCCGTGGCGGCATCAGCATATATCCCTATGCCAACTACGGCCGACCCGGCACGAAGTACGAGGAGATGGCCCGCCAGCGCCTGATGAACCACCAGATCATTCGTACATGAAGCGAGCCGTGGTCGTGGGAGCCTCGTCGGGCATAGGCCGCGAGGTGGCGCTGCTGCTCCAGGAGCGGGGCTGGACGGTGGGCGTGGCAGCCCGCCGCCAGGACAGGCTGGCCCCTTTCGACGTGGCCATGCAGATTGATGTCACCACCCAGGACGCCGGCCATCGGCTGCTGCAGCTGGTGGAAAAGCTGGGAGGCATGGATCTCTACTTCCACGCCTCGGGCATTGGCCACCAGAACCGCGAGCTGCACGAGGACATCGAGCTGTCCACCGTAGAGACCAACGCCCTGGGCTTCACCCGCATGGTGGGCACCGCCTTCCGCTACATGGCAGCCCACGGGGGCGGGCATATCGCCGTCATCAGCAGCATCGCCGGCACGAAGGGCCTCGGCCCCGCTCCGGCATATTCGGCCACAAAGGCGCTGCAGAACACCTATATCGAGGCCCTGGAGCAGCTGGCCAATGCCCGTGGGCTGGGCATCCGCTTCACCGACATCCGGCCCGGCTTCGTCGGCACCGATCTGCTGAACGACGGTGGCCGTTATCCCATGCTGCTAAAGAAGGAGCACGTAGCCCTCGACATTGTCCGCTCGTTGGAGCACCGCCGCCACGTGCGCGTCATCGACCGTCGCTGGCGAGTCGTCACCTGGCTATGGCGCCGCATACCCCGCTGCGTCTGGCGCCGCCTCCGGCTATAATGGCATGTCCTGTAAAAACACAAAAACAAAATACGACAACATCCTGATGGGTTGTTTTCAACAGTTTGGAAAAATATGGAAGAACAAAAAATCATTATCTCCGTCAATCTGGAGCAGGCCGTCACGCAGGCCGTCGGCGAAGTGGCCCACGACCGCCTGTTCGTGGTGTGCGACCGCCTGACTCACGACTACTGTCTGCCGCAGATTTCCCACATCCCCTGCATGAAAGATGCCAGCGTCATTGTCCTCGACGAGGGCGACGAGCACAAGACGCTGCACTACGTGGAGCTTGTGTGGACGGAGCTGCAGCAGCGCGGCGCCACCCGCCACTCGCTGGTGGTGAACCTCGGCGGCGGCATGGTCACCGACCTGGGCGGCTTTGCCGTCAGCACCTTCAAGCGCGGCCTGCCCTTCATCAACATCCCCACCACCCTGCTGGCCATGGTCGACGCCTCAGTAGGCGGCAAGACGGGCTTCAACTACGGCGGACTGAAAAACGAGATCGGCGTCTTCCGCAATGCCGAAGCCGTCATTCTCGACACCACCTTCCTCCACACCCTCGATCAGGAAAACATCCTCTCTGGCTATGCCGAGATGCTGAAACACGGTCTGATAAGCAGCAGCGAGATGCTCGCAGCGCTGCTCTCCTTCGACGTCGTCTCTCTCTGCCCCTCCCCTTCCGTCAGGCTGCAGGCAGTCGGCCCATGCTCGGCGATGAAGCCCCTCGAAGCTTCCTCCCTCCAGCGCATGGTGGCCGAGAGCGTCGCCGTGAAGCAGCGCATCGTGCTGGAAGATCCCCGGGAGCAGGGGCTGCGCAAGGCCCTGAACCTGGGTCACACCATAGGCCATGCCTTCGAGGCGCTGGCGCTTAGCCAGCCAGCCCGCTTCCGCAGCCCCGGCGGCGGCCCCGTGCTCCATGGCTATGCTGTAGCCTGGGGACTCGTCTGCGAGCTGTTCCTCAGCGTCGCCAAATGTGGCTTCCCCACCGACAGGATGCGCCAGGTGGTGCGCTTCGTCTTCGACCACTATGGCCGCATGCCCTTCACCTGCGACGACTACCCCACCCTGCTGGAGCTGATGACCCACGACAAGAAGAATGTTGCCGGGCAGATAAACTTCACGCTCCTCCACGATGTAGGCCGGCTGGCCCTCAACCAGACAGCCACCACAGCCGAGATAGAGGAAGCACTCGACTTCTACCGCGAGGGCGCATAGCCGCCCTCCCCTCTCTTTTCGCAGCATCCGCCGTCTTATTCCCGCCGTAGTGCCTCGCGCGCGTATAATGCGCGTGAGAAAAACGAGCTACTCGAGCTACAATGTCACTAAACGGACTAAACGACAAGCAGTTGTCTGTAGCCACAACCATCTTTTTGGCGCTACTTTGGTAGCTACAGGCAGAGAGAAGTGATGAGCTGAAAATACGAACGCCGTTTGAGAAAATACGAACGCCGTTTGGAAAAATACGAACGCCGTTTTGGAAAATACGAACGCCGTTTGGAAAAACACGAACGCCGTTTGGCACTGTAGCTACAGGAGTAGCACCAAACAGGGCGCTGTAGCTACAGGTAGCAGTTTGCATATCAGAAGATTAAATATCAATGTAGCGCGAGTAGCGCCAAAAATGCTTTGCGCGTGCGCGTATAGCATCTTTAATCAACTTGAGATAGTTAAATAAATTACAAAAAAACAAAGCGCAGCCAGTCCCTCTTGAGCCCTGTCCTTACGGGGAGTGGCAGGAATGGGGTCTGTATCTTGAGATTATGTGTAAAAAAGAGTATAACCAATTGGACGACCTATATCCATAACTAATAATGTGGAAAAAAAAGGGAGAAATTTTGCTATTCTGCAAAATAATCACTAACTTTGCGCCATCATTCAAAAACGAACACGATTATGGGAAAATATTTAGACCCAAGAGCCGACTTGACTTTCAAGAAGGTATTCGGCGAGCATAAAAACCTGGTCATCAGTCTGCTTAATGCCCTTTTACCTTTGAAGGATGACGAGCGCGTGGAAAGCATCGAGTATTGGCCTGCCGAGAAAGTACCCGACCGTCCACTGGCCGAAAAGGACAGTATTGTTGACGTCTGCTGTAAGGACAACAAGAACCGGGAGTTCATCGTCGAGATGCAAATGTCGTGGACGGACTCGTTCAAGAAGCGTGTGCTGCTCAACGCCTCCAAGGCATACGTGGCGCAATCGAAGAAGGGCGATGACTACGAACTCCTGCAGCCCGTCTATGCCCTGAACTTCGTCAACGAGAATTTCATGAAGGACGTGGACGACTACTATCACTACTACCAACTCGTCCACGACAAATACACCAACAAGGTGATTGAGGGTCTTCATCTCATCTTCGTGGAATTAAAAAAGTTCAAGCCGACGTCGTTCTCCGAGCGAAAGATGCAAGTGCTGTGGCTCCGTTTCCTCACTGAAATCAACGACGAAACGCGCGAAGTTCCAGTCGAATTATTGGAGAACGCGGAGGTGAAAGAAGCCCTTGAAATCGTGGAGCGTGCCGCCTTCGACGATGGCGAGATGAGGGCCTACGACAAGTTCTGGGATAACATCAGTGTGCGGGTAACGTTAGAAAATGCCCGCAAGCGAGAGATGATTGCGGCTAAACAGGAGACAGAGAAAGCTATCGCAGAAGCAGAAAAAGCTAAGGCAGAAGCAAAAAAAGCCAAGGCAGAGACAGAAGAAGCTAAAGCAGAAACAGAGAAAGCTAAAGCAGAGACAGAGAAAGCCAAGGCAGAAGTCGAGGAAGCCAAGGGGAAAATGCTTGATACCGCTCGCAAGCTGATAGCAATGAATGTGATGACCACTGGCCAGATTGCAGAAATAACTGGTCTCACTATAGAACAAGTCGAAGCATTACGGGCCTGACGGCTGAGAAAACCGAGGGGCTGAGGTATCTCGTATTTTTAGCTTTCGCCAACCATTTTTAAGAGAACTACAACGATTTATGTCAATCTAAGCCCCGCAGGCTAAAAGGATCCTACACGTCAACTATAAAACACGTTTGACGCCTGGAATCATTCTGACCAGCCATGTCAGGACGTACGAAAGGATGGTGGTAACAACTCCTATGAAAAGGAATTTGCCAAATACTCCCATCCAAATGCCATCCACGGCATTCTGCAAGCCAATCATCAGTAAGAGGTGGAACAGGTATGCGCCATAGGACTGGGCGGCACACCACTGCCAGAAACGGGATGTGCCACTGACGAACTGACGGAAGAGCCACAGCAGGCCGAAGCTGATGAAGATGCACATCAGCGACTCGTAGATGCCAAACCACTGCCACACAAAGGTATTCCATGGGCCTCCATCGCGCAGATAATTGCCTGCAGCCAGTGCAATACCGATGAGCAGAGCCCTCAGTCCCGTGCCGTTGCTCATCTTGTCGAGCCACTGGAAGCGACAGGCCAGGATGCCCAATACAAACATGATCACATACTGGAGATAATGAGCCGGCTCCATGGGCAAGGGGATGATGCCAAACGGCCATATCCAATGGTCTTGCGGACTGACCTGACGGATAAAGTAGCTGCCGATGCCCATCAGCAGGGCAACGATGAGCAGGCCGGTGATGGTGGGTCTGGAACTACACGGCTTATTGACAGGCGACACCCAATGACGAATAAGGGCATAGACTAGACAGAAGACCAACAGACTCTCGACAAACCACAGATGGGCAATCTCCAGTTTCCCTGTCAAAATGGTGAAGACACCCCCCATGAAAAGCAGGGGGACGCCCAGCCGGAGGAGTTTCTTCCGGACAAACAGCCTGGCGCCCTGCTTATCATAGCTCTTTGGCACGAAATAGCCGGAGATAAAGAAGTATAGCCCCATGAAAAAGGCGGCATTGGTAGAGAAGAAATGCCAAATCCATGGCATATACTCTGCCGGGTTGGATGGTGTATAGGCCCATCCACCCCCGTCACCGTAAGCCTGACCGGCATGATGCATGATGACCAAGACGGTCAGGCAAACCTTCAGATTGTCGAGATAGTATAAACGTTTTTTCATCTGCTATATGTTACTAGTGTCGTTATGGTTCAGAGTTCTATCGGCACCACGACCTTGAACGTGATGTTGCGTCCCATGTTGTAGACTCCCTGTCGCCCGGTGAAGGCATTCTTGTCGGTATATTTCAGGCGGCTCAGATGGTTCTGATAGGCTTTGTCGAGCAGGTTGTCGGCGGTGATGTAAAGCTCGGCCACCTTTCGGCCGTTCACCTGCACGTCGGTACCGGCCGACAGCGACAGCAGGGCGTAGGCGGGGGTGGCGGTCTCGGTGTCGTCGGCGCTGAAGACGTGGGTCTGCTTCAGGTAACAGTCGAGGCCGGCGGCGATGTAGAGGTTGTTGAGTAGCGAGCGGTGTACATGATGGACATCAGGCTGGTGATGATGATAGACCGTGCTGTGGGAATGGTGGAAGAGTTCCCACTTCAGTTCCGATGTCCACCGGGGAGCGGGGGTGAAGGGAAGGAAGACCCTCCTGCCCTCTCCGGAGGAAAGGCAATATTCTCCCTCTCGGGGGGAATGGGACGTGAGACGGGCATCGACAAACGAGAAAGTGTTGGAGAAGTGAATGGGGTGGACGGGGTGGAAGTCGACACCGGCCTCGAAGCCCAGCAGACGGGCATCATCCTGTATATAGGCATAAGTGAGGTAGTCGGGGTCGATGACCTCGGCCACGCGATGGGTGAAAATATAGTTGTCTATGCGGTTAGCGAAGAGCGCCAGCTGGGCAGAGATGTAACGCGAGGTGAAATCGAGTCCGAGGTCGGCCTGCAGACTGTATTCGGCCTTGAGCCGACGGTCGCCAATCTCGTAGCGGATGGAGCCTTCGTGCACGCCGTTCGAGGCCAGTTCGCTCATGTTGGGCGTGCGGAAGCCACGGGCGAGGTTCAGGCGCAGGTTGAAATGCTCATTGACGTTGCAGACGGCTCCCACGCTGCCCGTCAATCCGTTGAAGTGGCGGGAAAAGACGGCGAAGCGCAGCGCACCGTCCTCCGTCAGCTCATCGCCATGCAGACGGCGATGGTCGTAACGCAGGCCGCCGCTTAGCGTCCAGCGGTCGGCAAGCTGACGCGAGGCTGTGGCATAAAGGCCGAAGTCGAAGAGACGACTGTCGGGGATGAGGAATTCCTCGCCCTTGTTGACCGACTGCTGGTACATGCCGCCGATGCCCGAGGAGAGCTTCCAGTCGTCGAACTCGCCAGAGACATAGCGCAGGTCGTAGGTCAGCGTGTGGAGCTTCAGGAAGATGCCATACTCGTCGGCGCTCTCCTCAAACTCCTGGCGGCGGTTCTGCTGGTAGCCGATGACGGCCTTGAGATAGCCCGACGAAAGATTGACGGTGTTGTCCCACACGGCCTTGTAGTGCTTCACCTGCTGGAAGGGCAACGACTTGGAGTAGCTCGTCGGGGAAACCGAAGAGGACAGCAGCTGGCCTGTCTCGGAGTCACGCTCGCCTTCCACGATGCCAGGCGTCAGGTGGAAGGCTGTCCACGTGAGCCGCGAATGGCCCCACTCCTTGTTAACACCCAGCATCAGCCGGCCTGCCCGCTCCCGGAACTGCGACCCTGGGACATAGCCGTCGTACTTATTCTTGTAGGCATGGGCCATCTTGTCGCTATAGCGGGCATCCCACACAAAGCCCTTCTGGCAGCCGGCCATCGAGAGGTTGTAGGCAAAGAGACCGTTGTTGGTCTGATACTCCGAGCCGACGTTGGCACGCATCTCGCCCTCGCCGAGCGTGGGCTGCGGATGGAGAATGACCACGCCCGCCATGGCGTCGGAGCCGTACATAAGCGATGCCGGGCCTTTCAGGATTTCCACGGAGTTGACGCTGCTGCCGTCAACCTCCACGCCGTGCTCGTCGCCCCACTGCTGCCCCTCCTGGCGCACGCCCTCGCTCATCACCACCACGCGGTTGTAGCCCAAGCCGCGGATGATGGGCTTCGAGATGCTGCCGCCTGTGGTCAGCTGGCTGACACCCGGCTGACGGGCGATGGCGTCGATGATGTTGCCCGATGCCGTAGACCGCAGCTCCTGGGGCGAGACGATGCTCACGGGGGCCGTGGCATGCCGGAGCTTTGTGTCGCCCGTCACGCCGGTCACTGTCAGTTCGTTCAGTTGCAGATGGCGGAAGAACACGTCGGTCGAATCTTCCGCATGGTGATACTCTATATTGTTCTGGGCTGCTACTGCCGTGCAAATACACAGCAATGGCAGAATGATATTTCTTGTTTTCATTCTGTGTTAAATTAATAATGTATATAAAAAATGTAGAAACAAAAGAGCAGTCAGACCGACGGAGGTCCCCGCGTAACGATGACGCCACAGCTAGCGGCGATGCAGCTGCCCAAAACCTGGGCATGATACTTTCTACATGGGTGAACAAAAACAGAGACAGCAACCAAAGCGGCTACGAACAAGGGCAACGTCAGGAACTGGCAGAGCACACAGTCGTGTACCCACGACGAAGACGGCGTCAGGTGGCCATGACAGCCGTGATGCAGGCAGTCGGCACATTCCGTCTGCGCAACGGTGGTCATCTCCTCATGTAAGTGAAGCGACGAGACTATCAGCATTGGCAGGAAAACTGCCAATAGCAACCAAGAGGCAATCTGTCGTTTCATAAGAGGTCTAATTGTCATCGTCATGTGCGCTACGCTCAGCTTTCAACGCTTCGCGATGGCATACGCCTGTCATCGCAGAATGGCTGTCGCCATGCTCGCACGTTTAGTTTACGGCGGCAAAATTACAAAATAAATATTGAATTAACGGAAGAATAGTCTAAAAAAGAAACAAATAATCTAAAAAACAGGAGACGATTTAAACATTATTCAAGAAATTGTAGTAATTTTGCGCCACACAAAAGGAAGAAACACCCTGCTAAAGATGAAGAAACTACATGCACTCCTCACGCTCCTCATGCTGACAGCAGCGGCTGCTGGCCAGACGCTGAACGTACGTACGGGCAGTGTTGTCTGGCAGTTTCCTGCCACCCAGACAGGTGAGATGACATTCGCCGCCAGCTCCGACGTGACCATCATGGGCAAGACATTCACGTTGGCCGACATCGACGAGATGACGGTGGACGACAGTAGCGTGAAGGACAACAGCGTAGCCGTCGGCTACGACGGCACGACGGCCACCGTCACCGTGGCAGGCAACACAGCCCGGTATATCGATGTCGAAGTCAGCGGTGCCCACGTCGCCATCACCCAGACCAATACCGACGCCATAGACGGCGACGAGATTACCTACTCGCTCAGCGGCACTACTACCGACGGCGAGTTCTCGCTCTCCGGCTCCTATAAGTGCACCGTGCAGCTGGCCGGACTGACGCTGACAAACCCCAGCGGCAGCGCCATTAGCATCGACAACGGCAAACGCATTCAGCTCAGTGCGAAGAAGAACACGGTGAACACGCTGACCGACGGTGCCGACGGCGGGCAGAAAGCCTGCATCTACAGCAAGGGACAGATACAGCTGCAGGGCAACGGCACACTGAACATTGCCGGCAACACGAAGCACGCCATCAAGAGCGGCGACTACATCGCCGTGAAAAACCTGACGCTGAACATCACCAAAGCTGTGGGCGACGGCATCTCGTGCAACGAGTATTTCCTGATGCAGAGCGGCAATGTCAGCATCGGCGGCGTGGGTGACGACGGCATACAGTGCGACCTCGACGGAACCACTTCCACAGGCGAGACCTCCGACCACGAGGATGAGGACAGCGGAAATATCTATATCCAAGGCGGCACGCTGACTATTGCCACCACTGCCACTGCCTCAAAAGGCATCAAGGCCAAGGGCACGCTGATTATCAATGAGAACAGCAGCTCCACCGAAATCAACATTTCCAACACAGGTGGCGTAGATGCCACCGACACGACCGACCTTTCTGCCAGCGCATGTCTGAAGAGCGATGCCGCCATCAACATCAGCGGCGGAACGCTGACACTGACCAACAGCGGACAGGGCGGACGCGCCATCAACAGCGACGGAGCCCTCACCATCAGCGGAGGCACCATCAACGCCAGGGCCGAAGGCGCAAACTATGGCTCATCGGGCGGCGGGCACGGCGGTGGCGGACATGGCGGCGGCTGGCCCGGAGGCCATGGCGGCGGCAGCTCGTCATCAGCTCATAAATATGCCAAGGGCGTGAAGGCCGACGGAAATATCACCATCACCGGCGGCACCGTCAACATCTGCTCCAAGAACCACGAAGGCCTGGAGTCGAAGGGCACCATCGACATCAGCGGCGGCGAGGTCTACTGTGAGGCTGGCGACGATGCCATCAATGCGGGTAGCCACCTGACCATTACCGGCGGCTATGTCTGCGGATACTCGACAGGCAATGACGGTATCGACTCCAACGGCAATATGTACATCAAGGGCGGTACGTTGTATGCCATTTGCAAGGGCTCGCCCGAAGTGGCCCTTGATGCCAACACGGAGGGCGGCTATAAGCTCTATGTCACCGGCGGCACCATCATCGCCATCGGAGGGCTGGAGTCGGGTGCCAGTCTGTCGCAGGCTTGCTGGCAGGCTTCCTCATGGAGCAAGAACACCTGGTACGCCATCACCGTTGACGGCGACACCCTGGCCTTCAAGACCCCGTCCTCAGGCGGCAACAGCATCGTTGTCAGCGGCAGTTCGAAGCCCACGCTTCAGTCGGGGGTCAGCGTCAGCGGCGGCACCACCATCTTCAATGGCATGGGCATCGTCAGCCCCACCGTCAGCGGCGGCTCCACCGTCTCCCTCTCCAGCTACACCGGCGGGGGCAGATGGTGACCCCATTGCTTCGGCGTTAAAAAAGATTAAGGGCAAACAAAAACTTCTAACTCCTAACTCCTAACTCCTAACTTTTCCGTAACTTTGTGCCTTGGTTTATGAAGACAAAGGAAAACAAGGCTACAAATGAGCGGGCCGAGGGGCAAACGCGTGTGGACACAACTGAGCGCAGGCAGTCCCGTACAAAGGTGAAGGACGATGTGCTTCAGGCAGTGATGCGCATTCTGGACAGCTATCTGGAAGTGAACAACCATCGCCGGACGCCTGAGCGCTATGCCATCCTGAAAGCCGCCTACAGCATGGGCGGGCATTTCACCCTCGACGAGCTGGGGAAGAAGCTGGCCGACGACGACCGCTTCCCCGTGTCGCGGGCCACACTATATAACACGCTGAAACTCTTCATGGAGCTAAGGCTGGTCATACGCCACCGCTTTCAAGGCTCCACGAAATATGAGGCATGCTATGCCGGCGAGAGCCACTGCCACCAGATATGTACCGTATGCGGAAAGGTGACCGAGGTGAAGTCGCCCGAAGTGACCTCGACTATCGACCAGATGCACCTGAAGCGCTTCCGCAAGGACGGCTACACCCTGTACATCTATGGCATCTGCTCCATTTGCCAGGCGGCAATAACTCGAAAAAGCAAGAAGAACAAGAAACAGAAGAAATAAGTAAAAGACATGAATCAAGGAAAAGTTGACGTCCTGCTGGGCTTACAGTGGGGCGATGAAGGCAAGGGCAAGGTGGTCGACGTGCTGACCCCTCGCTACGACGTGGTGGCACGCTTTCAGGGCGGGCCCAACGCTGGTCACACGCTGGAGTTCGAAGGAGAGAAATATGTGCTTCGCAGCATTCCTTCGGGCATCTTCCAGGGCGACAAGGTGAACATCATCGGCAATGGCGTGGTGCTGGCCCCCGACCTCTTCATGGACGAGGCGAAGGCGCTGGAGCAGAGCGGACACCCGCTGAAGGAGCGGCTGCACATCTCGAAGAAGGCACACCTCATCATGCCGACACACCGTGTGCTCGACGCTGCCTACGAGGCGCAGAAGGGTAAGAACAAGGTGGGTACCACCGGCAAGGGCATTGGCCCCACCTATACCGATAAGGTCAGCCGCACAGGCCTGCGCGTGGGCGACATCCTGGAGAACTTCCCTGAGAAATATGCCGCCGCCAAGGCCCGCCACGATGCCATCCTGAAATCTTTGAACTTCGACTACGACATCACCGAGGTTGAGAAGAAATGGCTGGAGGGCGTGGAATACCTGCGCCAGTTCCCCATCGTCGACAGCGAACATGAGATCAACGGCCTGCTGCGTCAGGGAAAGTCGGTGCTGTGCGAGGGGGCTCAGGGCACGATGCTCGACGTGGACTTCGGCTCCTATCCCTTCGTCACCAGCAGCAACACCATCTGCGCCGGAGCCTGTACGGGCCTGGGCATCGGTCCCAACCGCATCGGCGAGGTCTACGGCATCATGAAGGCCTACTGCACCCGCGTCGGCGCTGGTCCCTTCCCCACAGAGCTCTTCGACGAGACGGGCAAGCACATCCGCGACCTAGGTCATGAGTACGGTGCGGTGACTGGCCGTGAGCGCCGCTGTGGATGGATAGACCTGGTGGCCCTGCGCTACTCCATCATGGTGAACGGCGTGACACAGCTCATCATGATGAAGAGCGATGTGCTCGACGGCTTCGACACCATCAAGGCTTGCGTGGCCTACAAGCAGAACGGCAAGGAGATAGACTACTTCCCCTACAATATCGAAGAGGGCATAGAGCCGGTCTACCGTGAGCTGCCCGGCTGGAAGACCGACATGACCCGCTTCACCAGCAAGGAGCAGTTCCCCCAAGAGTTCAAGGACTACATCGCCTTCCTGGAGCAGCAGCTGGAGACACCCATCACCATCATCAGCATCGGCCCGGACCGCGAACAAACCATCTTACTAACTGAGGGGACTTCAAGATGAAACCGACAATAGTAAAAGGCACCCGCGACTTCGGCCCTGTGGAGATGGCCAAGCGCAACTATATCCTGAACACCATCAAGGAGGTCTACGAGCTGTATGGCTTCCAGCAGATAGAGACGCCGGCGCAGGAGACGCTCCAGACGCTGATGGGCAAATATGGCGAGGAGGGCGACAAGCTGCTCTTCAAAATCCTGAACAGCGGCGACTTCCTCACGAAGACCACCGACCAGGAGCTGCAGGAGCGCAACGCCCTTCACCTGGCCTCGAAGATTTGCGAGAAGGGCCTGCGCTACGACCTCACCGTGCCCTTCGCCCGCTATGTGGTGATGCACCGCGAGGAGCTGCAGCTGCCCTTCAAGCGCTATCAGGTGCAGCCCGTGTGGCGCGCCGACCGTCCGCAGAAGGGCCGCTACCGTGAGTTCTACCAGTTCGACGGCGACGTGGTGGGCAGCGACTCACTGCTCAACGAGGTGGAGCTGATGCAGATTGAGGACACCGTATTCAACCGCCTCGGCGTGCGTGTGGCCATCAAAATCAACAACCGCAAAATCCTGACGGGCATCGCCGAGGTCATCGGTGCCGCCGACAAGATTGTCGACATCACCGTGGCCATCGACAAGCTCGACAAGATAGGCATCGACGCCGTGAACGACGAGCTGCGCGAGGACGGCCTCACCGACGAGCAGATAGCCAAGCTGCAGCCCATCATCCTGCTGGAAGGTACCAACGAGGAGAAACTCGACACCATCGCCGAGGTGCTGAAGGACAGCGAGACGGGCATGAAAGGCGTGGAGGAGACCCGCTTCATCCTTGGGATGCTGGGCTGCGACGGCAGCACAGCCAGCTCTCCGTTCACATCTCTCAGTTCTCGCCTGGAACTCGACCTCACCCTGGCCCGAGGCCTGAACTACTACACTGGCGCCATCTTCGAGGTGAAGGCTCTCGACACCCCCATGGGCAGCATCAGCGGTGGCGGGCGCTACGACAACCTGACGGGCATCTTCGGCATGCCTGGCCTGTCGGGCGTGGGCATCAGCTTTGGCGTAGACCGTATCTACGATGTGCTGGAAGCCCTCAACCTCTATCCTGAGAACTCGCTGCGCACCTCGCAGCTGCTCTTCATCAACTTCGGCCAGCAGGAGACAGCCTACTGTCTGCCCATCGCCGCCCAGGCCCGTGCCGCCGGCATCCGCACCGAGGTGTACCCTGATGCTTCGAAGATGAAGAAACAGATGGCCTACGCTAATGCCAAACACATCCCCTTCGTGGCCCTGGCCGGCGAGAGCGAGATACAGCAGGGCAAGGTGACGCTGAAGAATATGGAAACTGGCGAGCAGATGCTGCTCACAGCAGAAGAACTGGTGGAAAAAGTAAAATAATGGCAAAAAGAATCCCTTTAATTTGTCTTCTCGCCTCTTTGCTGTTTCTTGCTGCCAAACCGGAGAAGACAACCACCATCTTCATCATCGGTGACTCTACGGCAGCCAACAAGGACACGACGAACGGCAAAAAGGAGCGAGGCTGGGGCATGGCGCTGCAGGCCTGCTTCGATGCCGACTATATCCGTGTGGACAACCACGCCGTGAACGGCCGCTCGTCGAAGTCGTTCATCGACGAGGGGCGCTGGGACAAGGTGCTGGAAAGGATGAAGCCGGGCGACTATGTCATCATTCAGTTCGGCCATAACGACGAGAAGCCAAAGGCGGACCGGCATACCGACCCAGGCTCCACCTTCGACTACAACCTGGCCCGCTTTGTGCGTGAGACACGCGAGCATGGGGGAATACCCGTGCTGATGAATGCCGTAGTGAGGCGCAACTTCTTTGTGCAGGCACCGGAGAATGACGACGACGAGAAGCTGCGGACTACGACTTTCAAGGATGGCGTGAAGATGGTGGAGGGCGACACGCTCATCGACACGCACGGCCTCTACCGCGTGGCTCCAAGGGACGTGGCAGAGCGCATGCACTGCTTCTTCGTAGATGCCAACCAGATTACCCACGACCTGGAGCAGGGACTGGGACGAGAGGCCTCGAAGAAACTGCACATGTGGTTCCTTCCGGGGGAGGAACCCAGCGTACCCGATGGACGACAAGATAACACACATTATAATATTTATGGCGCCCGCGTGGTGGCCGGGCTGCTGGCCGACGGGCTCTGCAGGGAAATACCGGTGCTGACAAAGTATCGCCTGCGGGATAAGACAGAGTAATGTGGGAAAAGACAGAGTAACAGAATAACAGACACAGTAACAGAGGGAAAGACAGAGTAACAGAGTAACAGAGTAACAGAATAACAGACACAGCAACAGAGGGAAAGACAGAGTGACAGAGTAACAGACACAGTAACAGAGGGAAAGACAGAGTAACAGAGTAACAGACACAGCAACAGAGGGAAAGACAGAGTAACAGAGTAACAGACACAGTAACAGAGGGAAAGACAGAGTAACAGAATAACAGACACAGCAACAGAGGGAAAGACAGAGTAACAGAGTAACAGACACAGTAACAGAGGGAAAGACAGAGTAACAGAGTAACAAAATAACGGAGAGAGATATATAAAAAGAAACGATTGTAGGAAAATGAAGAAATTGATTGTACTGACGGCTTTGGCCGCTTTCTGCCTCAGCATGCAGGCGAAAGTGCGGTTGCCGCATCTGATAGGCGACAACATGGTGATTCAGCAGCTGACGGACGTGCGCCTGTGGGGCTGGGACGAGCCGGGACGGACAGTGAAGGTTTCCGTCTCGTGGAGCAGCGAGACCGTACAGGCCAAGACTGGCAAGGACGGACGTTGGCTGGTGAAGGTGAAAAGTCCGAAAGCCTCCTACGAGCCGCTGTCCATCACCTTCGATGACGGAGAAAAGACCACCATCAGCAGCGTGCTGGCTGGAGAGGTGTGGGTATGCGCCGGCCAGTCGAACATGGAAATGCCTGTGAAGGGCTTCTGGCAATGCCCCGTCGAGGGCTACAACGACTGGGTCGTTGAGGCAGCCCGCCACCGGGGCGTTCACAGCGTGAAGATTCCCAGCATCATGCGCTCTGAGCCGCAGGACGATGCCCAGTGCCAGTGGAAGGAGTGCAGCCCGCTGACGGTGGGCGACTTCTCGGCTACGGGCTATTTCTTTGCCCGGAAGATGCACGAGGCACTCGACATTCCCATCGGCATCATCGAGGCCAACAAGGGCGGCTCGCGTGTGGAGAGCTGGCTGACAAAAGAGAACCTGGAGAAATATACCAGCGACCCGACGGACTCTGTAGCCATTGCCCAGAAGTGGCCCACCGACTACCATCGCTCCCTGCTCTGGGGCAACGGCACCTTCAACCCCATCCTCAACTTTACCGTGAAAGGCATCCTCTTCTATCAGGGCTGCTCAAACGTCGACGACCCCGGCGACCAGTATTCCGAGCGTCTGAAGCTGCTCGTCGAGCAGTGGCGCAGCCAGTTTGCCCTGGGCGAGATTCCCTTCTACTTCGTGCAGATAGCCCCCTACGCCTACGGCGAGGGGAAGGACGGCGTGAACGGAGCCTTGTTGCGCGAGCAGCAGTATCGTGCCTCACAGATCATTCCAAACAGCTCGCTGGTATGCACCAACGACCTCGTCTATCCCTACGAGTGGACGCAGATCCACCCCACGCAGAAACGACAGGTGGGCGAGCGTCTGGCCTATACCGCCCTCAGCCGCGACTACGGATTTGAAGGGCTGCTCTACAAGAGTTCATCGTACAAAGACATGCAGGTGAAGGGCGATGCTGTCTACATCCACCTGCAGGACAACTACCACACCGACGCCCCCTTCGAGCAGATTGAAGGCTTCGAGCTGGCTGGCGAAGACCGCGTGTTCCATCCCGCCACGGCCCAGCATTTCTGGCAGCCCGGCGGCGGCTACTGGGACGAGGCCATCCGCCTCACCTGTCCCGAAGTACAGCACCCCGTTGCCGTGCGCTACTGCTTCCGCAACTTCCAGCTGGGCAACGTCAAGAACGGAGGAAACCTGCCCCTCTTCCCTTTCCGCACCGACAACTGGTAACAGTTGGCAAAAACAACGAATTAAACTAACGACACGAATAGCGAACAATTACTAATAGTTTGAGACGAAACGAATGGCACGAAAAAGATTAATTCGTGCCATTCGTTTTCATTCGTTATTCATGAATAAGCTGTCGGCTACTCCAGCTTCGAGCCTTCCAGAAGTTTAGGACAGATGCTCTCCATGGCACAACGGGCGCAATGGGGGGCACGTGACGTACATACATAGCGGCCATGCAGCAGCAGCCAGTGGTGAGCACGGGGAATGTCAGCCTCGGGGATGTGCTTCGTCAGCACCTGCTCCACCTTCAGTGGCGTGTTGGCCGTGCGGGGTACGAGACCGAGGCGGTGGCTGACACGGTAGACATGGGTGTCGACGGCCAGGGCGGCACGGCCAAAAGCCACGGCCTGCATCACGTTGGCCGTCTTCCTGCCCACGCCGGGCAGCGCAAGCAGCTGGTTCATGTCGCCGGGCACCTCGCCGCCATGCCGCTCCATGAGCATGCGCGACAGCTCTACCAGATGGCGGGCTTTTGAGTTAGGATAGCTCACGCTGCCAATGTACTCCAGAATGTCTTCCGGCTCGGCTGCCGCCATCGTCCGTGCATCGGGATAATGGAGGAACAGCTCCGGCGTCACCAGGTTCACACGCTTGTCGGTGCACTGGGCACTCAGCACCACCGCCACCAGCAGCTGGAATACGCTGCCGTATTCCAGCTCGGTGTCCACGTCGGGCATCTCCCTTCGGAAATGCTCCAGTATGAGGCGGTATCGTTCTTCCCTTTTCAACGTGAGAAATCTTTTATTCCTCGGGCAGCATGATGACTTCGGCATGGTTGCCGCTGGCCAGCAACTGCTTCATGAACTTGCAGATGTCGGCAGGTGTCTGCTTCTGCACGGTGGCTTTGTAGTCGGTGTGGGTATCGATATTGTACTTGCGCAGGCTGCTGATTTGCTGAATCCAGTAGCTGTTGGTCTTGGCCTGGTCGTCAATCTCCTTCAGCATATACTCCTTCACCTTGGTCAACATGTCCTCGTCGCAGGTCTGGGCCAGGTTGTCCAGCTCCTCGCGCAGGATTTTCAGGGCCACGTCGCTCATCTCGGGCTTCATGGGGCAGACAGCCAGTAAGGTGACGGTGGTGTGCCAGTCGTCGCGCTGCATGCCGCTCTGTGCCTGCACGGTATAGGCTGCGCTGGCGTCCTCACGTATCTTCTTCAGGTAGATCATGTTCAGTATCTGTCCCGCAATGTCGGAACGGATGATGTTCTCCAGCGTGTAGGGGATGTCGTAGGTATAGTTTATCATCACTGCGTATGCCTTCGGCGTCTCCATCTTGCGCTTGAAGTCACAGATGACCTTACCCTTGAAGGGGTGGTCGATGTCCTTACCCTTCACGATATCCTTCTGTGAGGGCAGTGCGGCCAGATATTGCTCGATGAGCGGACGGATGGTGGCCTCGTCGTAATTGCCTACGATGGTGAACGTCCAGCCGTTGGCATTGGCGGTGCGTTCCTTGGCAATCTCAAGGATGCGGTCGTAGTTCACCTGCTGCAGGGAGGCCATTTCCAGAGGCTTCGAGCGCAGGTCGTGGTTGGTCATGGTGACCACGAGCGAGTCGCTCAGAGCCTGCTCGGGCACGGTCGACTTGTTCTTCAGCTGCAGCTCCAGGGTCTGCATCAGCTTGTCATACGACTGCTGGTCCTTGTTGATTTTGGTGAAGTAGAGGTAGACGAGCTGCATCAAGGTCTCCACATCCTTCGGGGTGGAGGAACCGCTGATGCGCTGGCGGTCGTCGGTCATCGAGAGCGATGCGCCGGCAATCTTTCCAGCCATAGCCTTCTCCAGCTCGTTGTGGGAGAAGTTGCCCAGTCCGCTGGCCTCGATGACATCGTCGAAGAGCTGCAGGTTCACATAGTCCTTCTCGCCGTAGAGCGACTTGCCGCCGAAGCCCTCAGCCGAGAGGAGCACCTGGTCGGCCTTCAAGTCGGTATGCTTCAGGATGACCTTCACACCGTTGGAGAGCGTCAGCTCCTTGTAGTCGAACTTCGCGCCGGCCTCTTCTTTCACGATGCTGCCCTTCTGCGGCAGCTCGGTCATGATGGGCTCGTTCTTCACGTTGTCCACGTATGCCTCTATCTTGGCAGCGCGGGCCTCAGCCACGGCCTTCTTCAGGCTCTCCACCGTGGGATAGACGGCACCGTCCTTCTCCTGGTTGAAGCTCATCACCACCAGGTTTGTGTCGTTCGGGGGGAGCAGCTCCTTCATCACCTCGTTCACGGCCTCCAGCGGCATCATCGGGGCCACCTGCTTCATCGTCTCGTAGGTGAAGTCGATGCTGGGGATGGGCTCGTTGTCGAGGAAGTGGTTCTTGTACTTGTTGCAGAACGTCACGTTGTAGCGCTTGTCCTTGTTCGAGTAGTTCTTGTCGAGCTGGCTCTCGTAGTTCTGCAGGTAGCGCTGGTACTCCGTGGCGGTGAAGCCGAACTCAGCGGCACGGCGGGCCTCCACCAGAGCGGCCTTCAAGGCTGCCTCGCTCTGGTTCTCCTTCGGGGTGATGCTCAGGTCGAAGGCATCCTTGGTCTTGGCAAAGATATACTGTCCGTAGCTGCACGAAGCCCCCACAAATGGCGTCTCAGCCTTCTCGGCGCACTCGTTCAGACGGTCGTTGAGCATGCTCATGGCAGCGCTCTTCAGGAAGTCGAAAACCAGATACTCCATGGTCTGCTTCGTCTCGTCGGGAATGGGGTCATGCTTCACCATCAGCTCCACCTCGCTGTTGCTCATCTCCTTGTCCTTGTCGATGATGTAGATAGCCTCGGCATTGTCGGGCACAGGCTCCAGCTCCACCTTGGCGGGGTTCTTAGGCATCACAATCTTGCCGAACAACTCCTTTATCTTACCCTCGACATAGTTCACGTCCAGGTCGCCCACCACGATGATGGCCTGGTTGTCAGGACGATACCACTTCTCGTAGTAGTCGCGCAGCACCTTCGGCTTGAAATTATCGATGATCTCCATCAGGCCGATGGGATAGCGGTGACCGTACTTCGAGCCAGGGTAGAAGGCGGGCAGGTTGCGCTCGAACATGCGGCTGGCGGCACTGGTGCGCAGACGCCACTCCTCATGAATCACGCCGCGCTCCTTGTCAATCTCATCCGGCTCCAGCAGCAGGCCGTCGGCCCAGTCATAGAGGATGAGCAGGCAGGAGTCAATCACGCCCGTACGCTCGGAGGGGACGTTAGAGATATTGTACACTGTCTGGTCAATGGAAGTGTAGGCATTCAGGTCGCCACCAAACTTCACGCCGATGCTCTCACACCAGCGGATGAGGTCGTTGCCCTTGAAGTGGGTGGTGCCGTTGAAGCACATGTGCTCCAGGAAGTGGGCCAGGCCGCGCTGGTCGTCGTTTTCCTGAATACTTCCCACGCGCTGGGCAATGAAGAACTCAGCGCGGTTCTCCGGCCACTCGTTGTGGCGGATGTAGTAGGTCAGCCCGTTGTCGAGCTTGCCGATGCGCACAGCGTCATCGACGGGAATGGTCGGCATCTGCATCTGTGCCGTCACGGCTGCTGCTCCTGCAAAGAAGAGCATGGCAGCAACAAACAATTTCTTTAGTCTCATTACAATTTACGTTTTACAAATATACGATTTACAATTTGAGATGCAAAAATACACATAATTTATAGATTAGACGCAAAAAAGCCGTAAAAACTACACGCTTATCCGTTTTCTTTCTTGGCAGCAGGTTCATTCTTCGTCATCATCCCAGCTAGAGAAATTACGCGAGAACTGAATGTCGCTACCCTTCTTGTTGTGTGCATCCAGACTACTACTTTCCAGGATGCTCATTCGCTGATCCAAAATCACGCTGCACATGGCAGGCTTCAAATAATTCTTTTTCATAGCTGTTGTCTTCTATTTTCTCTCAATTCTCAATTCACTATCACTTTGCGGCCGTTGTGCAGATAGACCCCCTTCTTGGTGGGGCAGCCTTGCAGCTTGCGGCCTTCGAGGTTGTACCAGTCATCATTTCCATGGTCAGCCTGCCGCTGAATATCGGTCACTGAACTCTCCTCGTCGAAGCCGGGCAGGCCGATGAACGACCGGGCAGCATTGGCAGACAAAGCCAGCCATGCCTTGTGAGCGCCGCTCATAAAGGAGGCACCTTCGTCTTTTCCCCAGTACCAGCCAATGTTCTTTCCGGCTTCATCGTAGGTCAGTTTATAGAACAGGTCGCCGCTGTTGCCTGTGGTCGTTGTCTCGGTGTCGCTGCCATGCAGCAGGCTGCCAGTTATCGGTGTGACGTCTGACGGGTCTGCCGCCAGTGGCACGGTGATGGTCTGCGGCGCGTCAGCTGGTGCCACCTGCAGCAGTACTGCCGTTCCCGAAGGTACAATGTCTGTTCCGCTGTCGCCTCCGGCAATGGTCTCGTATTTCAGCAGGATGTTACCGTCAGCATCGGCTGCTCCATTGGCAGTCACGATGTGTGCCTTCATGCCTTCGGGCAACGTTATAGCTTGCTGGCCATTATAGTAGGTGGCATAGCCCTCCTTGGCAAAGACGATGTTGGCTCCCTCCATTGTGGTGAACGTGGCTATATGGCTCTCGTCGCCCTTGGCCGTCTCTACCACCTTCACGTCGTACTTGGTGGAGGGCGTGAGGCCGGTGAGCGAGGCTGAGGTCTCGGTGGTAGTAACGGTCTGCCATTCACCGGCATCGTGATGCTGCCCCACATCCACATTGTCAATGTGCAGGTCGTTTCCATCATAGCCTGTGGTCGAGTTTCCATCATAGCCTGTGGTCGACTCGCCGTAGAAGGCAATCTTCACGGCCTTCGACGCGTATGCCGAGAGGTCGATGATGACATGCTCGCCAGTGGTAGCGATGTTGTTAAACACATACTGAGACCCGCTGTTGTTCCACTCGCGCAGTTTGGTCCACTTATTGTCGGCAAAGACGAGGACAACAAAGCGGTCGTCGGCAGCTTCAGTACCTACATGGGCAGGCTCTTCGCTGCCAGCGGCTGTCAGAGCAACATCGAAACTCATCTGCGGTGAACTGCCGAGCATTATTTCAGGCGTGATGAGCCATACCGTGGTTCTATCGAAGATGTTAAGTGCCATATTATAATGTCCCAAGGCGCTGCTTGTGGTTTCCCATGACCACCAACCTCCGACTTTAAGTTCGGCAGTCCCTTCCAGCACTTCGTCAACGGCACCAACAGAGTATTGTTCCCAAAGTAGAGTGGCGTCATCGTTATCGAAATTCTCTGAAAGGCCTTCGATATGGGCACTTGTCCTGAACTTCACGTCGTAGCTTTCGCTGGTGCCTGTCCAGCTGACGGTGGCCGTTTCCAGGCCGATGTCGCTGACAGTCAGGTCTGAACTAATACTGGCTTCGACGGTGGTGAAGGTGATGGGGTCAGACCATTCGCTCACGCCGTCCTCACTGCCGCAGTTACCCTGCACCTTGACTTCATATTTCGTCAAGGGGTTGAGTCCCGTCAGTTTAACGGCTGCCTCGCTGGCACTGACGGTCTGCCATTCACCGGCAGGCTCGGTCATTTCGACAGCCACGTTGTCGATGTGCAGGTTGTTGTCAGCGTTGCTTGCGGTTGACTCGCCGTAGAAAGCAATGCGTGCGTCCTCACCGGCATAGGCGCTGAGGTCGATGGTGATATGATCGCCCTTGGCGGTGCTGGCAATGTTGTTATACACATACTGGGACCCACTGTTGTTCCACTCGCGCAGGATAGTCCAATTAGCCTTGTTGTCGGTAGTAATCAGCACCACGAAGCGGTCATCGGTGCCAGTGGTTCCTGGAATTCCACCGTTATAGCCCGTCAAGGCGAGGTCGAATTTGAGCGCTGCGCCATTGACCGGCGTGAAGGTGGGCGTGATCAGCCAGTTCTTTGCCGAAGTGCCATAGATGTTGATTCGGGCATGGCTGTCAAACACATCATTTGCGGTACCGAATGTCCAATTAGTCCATGTGCTTTGTACCTCACCTAACCCAGTACCACTCATGACATTGCTCAGCAGCCCTTCCTTTCTTTCCCATCCGTCGGGGACTGACGTTAAGTTGAATGACTCGCATGAGCCGTCATTGACTTCAGCCGTCCTGTAACTGACGTTGTAGGCATCGCTATAGCCAGTCCAGCTCAGGGTGACAGTGTGACCCGTAATGTCGGTAGTAGCCAAATCTTCTACAGGCCAGCAGGCAGGCAGGCTCTCTGCCACGATGTCGTCAATGCAGGCTTCTCCGTAGTTTGTTTGCTTGATAGCGATATAGTGGCCTGTACCCGTATATTCGTTGAATCTCACGGTGTACTTTTGGTAGGTTTCGGTCGGCACGATGGTTGTCCCTTGCTGCACAAATGTGGTTGCGTCATCAGGATCGGTCATGATGCCAATGATAAAGACTGGATTTGTGTCGCTTTCAGCCTTTTTTGTCCAAAGACTGAGTTGACAGCCGTTCAGGGGATAAGACTCGTCCACTTCGGGCAATACGGCTATCAGCGTGCCGTCTGACTCCGGTGTATTGGCTTTCGGGCGTCTGCGGAATCTGAGGTAGTTGTCGCCGCTGTGTGCATTGGCTTTGTTTTCATTGTCGATGATAGCCGTGAGATGTGCCGGGATGGTGGTGATGACGTTCCAGGCACAGGGCAGCCGCTTGTCCTCGAAGCTGTAACTGTAGGGCAGATCCACGGGTTCTGCCTTGGTGTCGACCATCGCGGGCGTGCTCCAGTTGCTCTTGTCTGAACCCTTGATGGCGCGTACATATATATAATAGGTAGTGCCGGATGCGAGGTTTTCTATGGTGTTGGGCTTCGTTTCCGTGTTTGCGACGGTGGGCGTAGTAGTGTTGCCAGGCACATCATTGCAGTCGGTAGTGGCGTAGATGTCCCATGCCGTCTCATCGCTACCGTTCGTCCAGCTGATGGTGGCACCGTTGGTCGTGGTTGCGGTGGCTGTTACGCCGGTAGGCTCGGGGCATGCGGCTGCTGCCTCGAAGGTGAAGTCGTCAATCAGCAGGTAGTACATCTCAGTGTCAAGGTATTGCACGGCCACGTATTTCGTGTTGGCCGGATAGGTGGCCGAGAAGCGCAGGTAGTCGGCTGAGAGGCAGCTGATCTCGTCGCCCCAGGTGAAGTTTTGCGGACTATTGCCGGTGGTGGAATAGCCTACCTTGAATTTCGACTCATAGCTGATGCCGTCCTGCAGGCTGCGGTAGTAGAACGACACATGCACGCCGTCCTCGGTGCCGCTCAATGCGGGCGAGATGAGATACTGGGGACCATCCGTCGGTTCTAACGAGCTGAACATGAAATAGCGGTTGCCCGATCTTGCATACGGATTACTTGAAGTATAGTTGAGCCAAACGCTGTGGTTTTCCGTGCAATTGACCATCGTCCAGCAGCGCTTCTCGTCCAAGTCCTCGAAGTCGCAGGTGTAGGGAAGCGGGTATTCGCCGCAGTCGGTCAAGAAGCTGGTGGTGACGTAGACGCTCCTGCCGCCGCTATAGACTGCCTTCACGCGGAAGTCGTAGGTGGTGTTGCCCTTCAACTGGCTGAGCGTGACCGATGTTCCAGTCGTCGTGGTCTCGTCTCCCCACTGCTCGCTGCCAGCCTCCTTGCACCACCAGGCATAGCCTGTGGGTGTGCCGTCGGCGGGAGCCGTCCATGTCAGCGTGGCTGAATTGCTGGTCAGTTCATCGACGGTCAGGTTTTGAGGCTTGCGATAGGAATCGGGCAAGTAGCTGATGGTCACCTTCGGCAGGAAATTCCGCTGCTGAGTGGTATAACTGCTCCACATGGAGAGGGAAGCCCCGTTGGCCGTCACGCCATAGAAAGCATTGTTACTTCCAGAAGATGCAATTCCATCAGCGGTCTGCTTGTAGAAACCTACGAGCAGGTTGCCGCCCTCGTATTCATAGCCATCGTCCATGCTGATGGTCATGCCGTCGGTAGCAGAGACGGTAAGTATTCCCGTATAAACGGTGGTGGCTCCGTCGGCGGTATAGAAGTTGGTGCCGCTGAAAGCCGTCGCATCCACCTCCCTCAGATACACCTGGAACGAGCCTGTGGAAGTAAAGTTGTGGTTGGCATAGAACTTCAGGGCTGTAATGATTCTGCCTGTGGGGATGGCAGCCAGCGACGTGGCGGGGATAATAAATTCCGAACGCTGCCTAAAGTTTCCACGGTCGCTTTTGATGGGCACGTCTGTGTTGGTGCTGGTGCCATCGTTCACGGTGAGCTGATAGCTATTGGTGGGTGTGAAGCTGACCTCATCGCTCCAAAGGCTGTATTCTCCGTTGTCAACGGATCTCACCTTGGCGGTATAGGTGGTCTCGGGGGTAAGGTTGTTGAAGGAATATGAGTTTGTGGTGGCATCTATCAGGTTGTCCTCATCGCCGTTGAGGCAGATTTGCCAGGCTGTTGCCGAGCCTGTTTCTGTCCAGCTCAGCGTGGCCACCGTGCCGTCGCCGGGTGTGAGCGTATAGGTCAAACCTGTAGGCTTAGGCATGGAAGCACTTGCAATCTCCACTTTGTCGATGCCGACGCCATAGCCATAGCCGTCGGTCATCTCGAAAGCTATCTGATAGGTGCTGCTGGGATTGGGCAGCGAAACACCTTCTTCTGTTGTCCAGGTGCTAATATTACCCGTAAACTCCATGCCATCAAGCAGTGTCCAGGCGGCATTAGGTGAGGTGCGGTAGTAGACCCGCAATTGGTCTTGGTCTGGATTCCATAAGCGCTGGATGTGCATGAACGAGAGGGTGGCAGAGGCTGCCGACGAGAGATCTATCAATGGTGTAATCAGCTTGGTGACATTGCCTTTATTGCTATTCGTAATCAATGCGTTTTGGTTGCCTTGTCCGGCACCTGTATCTGCTTCCTGGTCGCCTGTGCCGACCTTCCAAGTACCAGGGCCTTCGGTTGTCCAATCGGCAGGCAGTTCGCCGGTTGGGGTGTCCTCAAAATTGCAAGCAAATGGAATAGGGTAAACAGGATTGCTGGTGGTGAAGGTGACAGTGCAGTAGTTGCTCTCACCGTCAGCATAGACGGCCTTCACCCGGAAGCTGTAGGCAGTTTTGGCCGTCAGCTGGCTGAGTGTGACCGTCGTCTCGGTCGTCGTGGTTTCGGCTCCCCACTCCCCGCTGTCGGCTCTCTTATACTGCCAAACATAGCTTGTAGGCGTATTGTCGCCTGTAGGTGCCGTCCATGTCAAAGTGGCTGTCTTTTCAGTCAGCTGGCCGACGGCCAGGTCGGCTGGCATGCGATAGCTGCCTTGCAAGTAGGCAAAGGTAACCTTGGGCAGGAAATCCCGCTGGGCAGCGCTATAGCCACCGAAGAATGAAATGGAAGCCCCGCTGGCCGTCACTCCATAGAAAGCGTCGTTTTGGGAAGAGCAATTATCGCTCTGTTGATTCTCCTTATAAAAGCCAACGAGCAGATTGCCGCCAGTGTATTCGTAGCCATCGCCCATGCTGATGGTCATGCCGTCGGTGGCGGAAACGGTGACGGTTCCGTCGTAAACAGTAGTGGCTCCGTCGGCGGTGTAGAATTCGGTACTGCTGAAGATAGTTTCGTCTACCTCCTTGAGATATACCTGGAACGTGCCAGTAGAAGTGAAGTTATAGTCGGCATAGAACTTCATGCCTTTAATGGTGCAGCCACTGAGCATTTCCAGCGACGTGGCGGGAATGATAAATTCCGACCGTTGCGCGTAGTCTGCATAGTAGCCGTAAACGGGCACGAATTTGTTCTTAGTGGTACCGTCGTTCACGGTGAGCTCGCAAATGTTGCTTGGTGTGAAGCTGACCGCATCGCTCCAGCGGCTGTTCTCATCATTGCCTTTGGCTCTTACCTTGGCGGTATAGCTGGTCTCTGGGGTCAGTCCGGTGAGGGTGAAGGGGTTTGTGGGAGCCTCTATCAGGTTGTCCTCGTCGTCGTTGAGGCAGATTTGCCAAGCCGTTGCCGAGCCTGTCTCTGTCCAGCTCAGCGTGGCCTTTGTACCTTCGCCGAGTGTGAGTTGACAAGCCAAGTCACGCGGAGTAGAAAGCGAAGTTGCTTCTGTGGTGAAGGTTTGGGTGGCGTAGCCGCTCTCGCCGCCGTCATAGACAGCTTTCACGCGGAAGTCGTAGGTGGTGGTGAGCGTCAGCTGGCTGAGCGTGACCGTCGTTTCGGTTGTCGTCGTCTCGTCTCCCCACTCTTCGCTGCCAGCCTCCTTGTACTGCCAGACATAGGCAGTGGGAGTATTGCTGCCAGCGGGAGCTGCCCATGTCAGCGTGGCTGTAGTGTTGGTCAGCTCGCCGATGGTCAGGTTAGCAGGTGCGTGATAGCCGCCGGGCGTGTAGGTGATGGTTACCTTGGGCAGAAAATTCCGTTGCGTTGTGGTAGTGTTGGAAAAAGTTGAAATGGAAGCCCCTTCGGCCGTCACGCCGAAGAAAGAATTTAAAGATGTGGCTGAGCAATTTCCACCTTCAGCCTGATAGAATCCGACGAGCAAGTTGTCGCCTCCGTATTCGTAATCTTCGTCAAAGCTGATGGTCATGCCGTCGGTGGAAGAAACGGTGACCGTTCCGTTGTAAACAGTGGTAGCTTCGTCGATAGTGTGGAAGTCGGTGCTGCTGAAGGTGGTTTCTTCTACCTCCTTGAGATATACTTGAAACGCGCCAGTAGAAGTAAATGTATAGTTAGCGTAGAAAGTCATGGCATTGATGGTGCAGCCGTTAATTGAGACCAGTGACTCCTTGGGGATGATAAACTCCGACCTTTGTGTATAGTCTGCATAGTAGCCGTAAATGGGCACGAATGCATTTGTCGTGGTGCCGTCGTTCACGGTGAGCTGATTGGAGTTGCCAGATGTGAATTTGATGGCACTGCTCCTACTGCTGTTGACATCGGCGCTGGCGGTCGTCCATCCTGTGGGTAAGGAAGTGAAACTCTTGAAGCCCTCACTGAACAATGAGGTCTTTGCTTTTGCCCCTCCCGCGAGGAAGAGGAAGGCGACGAGCATGAGGGCTGCCCGCACCGCAAGTTTCCGTGTGTTGATTGTTCTCATCATGTTAATCATTTGATGTTAAACGTTACTACGCTGCAAAATTACACATTTTTTGTAGATTAGACGCAAAAAAGCTGTAAAAACAACACGAATAAGCATTTTTTTACTTAACTTTGCCTCTGAAATGAGACGCATCCCCCGACTGAACGCCCCTTTGCTGCCGCTGACAGTATGCCTGATGGCCGGCATCGTCGTCGGCCAACTGCTGGCGCCGGCTCTGTTGGCAGGGCTGCTGCTGGGTGCAGTGCTGCTGGCTTTGCTGCTGGGCCGCTGGCCGATAGCACAGAGCATCGCGCTGTGGGGATGCTTCCTGCTGCTGGGCATGCTGGTGGCTCCCGGCAGCGAGGAGCGCATGCCTGATGGCGTATGGACAGAGGCCGTGGTGGCCTCGGTGCCTGCCGAACGGCCGAAGACGGTGATGGTGGAGCTGCTGCTGCCAGAGACGGGCGAGCAGCGGCGTTGCTACGTGTGGAAAGACGGGCGCAGCCTACAGCTGACCGTAGGCCAGGAGCTGGAGGTATGCCTCCGCGACAGCCAGTTTGTCGGCCGCGACGGCTGGCGCATTGGCGGCGACGGCTTCAACCGGCTGACACACCTGCAGCGGCTGCGCATCCGCGCCTTGCAGTGGCGGGGCAGCCTCGCGGCGAAGTTCCGCACGATGGAGGGCGACGAGGATGCCCACGCCGTGCTCGCCGCTATGGCGCTCGGCGACAAGTCGGCACTGACACGCGAGCTGCGCGACACCTATTCCGTCAGTGGTGCCTCGCATGTCCTCGCCCTCAGCGGTCTCCACCTGAGCATTGTCTACCTGCTGCTGACACAGCTCACGCTGAGACGTTGGCGTTACTGCCTGACGCAGGGGGTTATAGTGCTGTGCATCTGGGCCTTCGCCCTACTCACGGGTCTCTCCACGAGCATCGTCCGCGCGGCCACCATGCTCACCGTCTATTCCCTTTTCTCCCTGGGCGGACGACGCCATGCACCGCTGGGCGCACTCAGCTTCACCGCCATGCTGATGCTGCTCACCGACAGCCGCTTGCTCTTCGACGTGGGCTTCCAGCTGTCGTTCATGGCCATGCTGGGCATCCTACTGTTTCATCCGCTCTTCGAGCGCATGGTCTCGGCGAAATGGATGATGACCCACTGGCCCGTGAAATGGCTCTTCGGGCTGACAAGTGTCTCCGTCTCCGCCCAGCTGGGCACGGCACCGCTCATCGCCTACTACTTCGGCCGGTTCTCCACTTGGTTCCTGCTGACCAACTTCATCGTCATTCCCCTGACCACCCTCATCCTCTACGGTGCCCTCCTCGTGCTGGTCATCCCCGCCTGGGGCAGCATCCTGCTCTGGATCGTAGGCATGATGAACCGTGCCCTGGGCTGGATTTCCGCCTTGCCGCTGGCCAGCATCGACGGTTTGCACCCGTCGGTGCTCCAAGTGGCTATGCTCTACGTGCTCATCGCCATCCTCTACCTGCTTCTTGCCCTGCAGTCCCCTCGCGGGCGCGCGCGCGTGCGCGATATATAGGACAAAAAAAGGAGCTACAAGCGCTACATTAGCTCCTAACCCACTGTCATGCAGACCATTATTTGTAGCTACAAGCCTCCATTTGGAGCTACTCTTGTAGCTACAGCATCTGCCACTGGCCTTTTCCGATAAATTCTCTAGAGAATTCAACCAAAAAGCGTCACCGTTTGGAAAAATACGAACGCCGTTTGGGAAAATACGAACGCCGTTTGAAAAAATACGAACGCCGTTTGAAAAAATACGAACGCCGTTTGGGAAAATACGAACGCCGTTTCTCGCCTAACCCTTCCCACAGGCTTTGCCGTATGTATCATTCCCCATGTTACACACGGCAAAGTCGGCACTTCGCCCTGTAGCTACTAAAGTAGCTCGATTTCAAGGCCTGTAGCTACCGACAATCCCCTGCAAACCAGAAGTTTAACATCAAATGTAGCGCGAGTAGCTCGTTTTTTTCGGTTTTCTTTATACGCGCGCACGCGTATGAGAAGACCTGCGTCAGCCGGTCGTCATCGCCCGCCGTCACGCAACGATGAACAACTGACAGTCGGCAGGATTGAGCCGGGACATCGAGATTTCGACATTTCGAGATATCGAGATATCGACATTTCGAGATTTCGAAAGCTCGACATCCCGACATCTCGAAAGCTACCCAATGTTTCTTGTCCCATTACACTGCGGGTATCCGCTGCAGCTCCAGAATTCTCGGCCGGAGTTGATGCCTTTCTTGGCTACTCGCCGGAGCATGGGTTTACCACAGAGCGGACATGTGGGGGCGTCTGCATCCACGCTCTTCTGCGTGCGATGGGCCAAGCGTTCTGCCGTTAGCCCCTCGGTGAACCCTCCTTCCACTTTGAATTCATCGAGAAGATGCTCGAGCTGTCGGCGCAACATCATTACCAAGCGGTTGCAAAGTACCAGAAGACAATTGGCGGCCACCAGGGAGTCATTGCCGTTGACCCAGCTGTCGAACTTATGCTTCTGTGCCAGGATGTGTATGCTGCTCTGGTGCAACACGTCATCCCTGTATTCAGGTCTGTCAAGTTGTATGCTGTTTACCGTCTTATACTCCTGAGAATTCATTGACCAGGGCACAGCTTCATGTATCAGAAGCCAATTGAGATAGTCGTTGGCAAGTTCGGCAAGACTGGCTCGCGCCACGTCGGTGAGTTTCATCTCAGTTTCCTTTGACGTGGAATGCCGGGAATTGCCCTCAGCAATATTGGCTGGAGCGGAGCGGGCAGCTTGCGTCATTTGGTCGAACTGTCATCCGCAGGGGTCATTGGTGTGATTCAGATAACGGAAGCAGAAGTCTTGTGTTGCCAGCTGAATGACATTCGCCATCACCCATGTGTCAAGCCAGTAGTAGCCAAAGTTTCTGATTTCCATGGTTGTTTCTTTTTTGGGGGGTTATTTCGGGATTTCGAGATTTCGAGATTTCGACATCTCGAGATTTCGAGATTTCGACATCTCGACATTTCGACATTTCGACATTTCGGAATCTCGAGATCTCGATGTTTCGTTATTTCGTTATTTAGAGCTTTTAAAACCAGGCTGCCCTTCACCGGAGCAGCCTGGCATAAAGATGTTCATAAGTTTTGCGTAAACGCCTACTCGTCGAGCACCGACTCCTGCACGAAGTCGAGCACATTCTTGCGGTTGGCCAGCATGCGGTCGTACTCCTCCTTGGAGCCGACGATGAGTTTGTCGAACTCACGCAGGCCTGTACCGGCGGGAATGAGGTGACCGCAGATGACGTTCTCCTTCATGCCCTCGAGATAGTCGACCTTGCCACGGATGGCTGCCTCGTTGAGCACCTTCGTGGTCTCCTGGAAGGACGCGGCCGACATGAAGCTCTTCGTCTGCAAAGCTGCACGGGGGATACCCTGCAGAATCTGGGTCGACGTAGCCGGCACGGCATCGCGCACCTGCACAATCTTCAGGTCGCGGCGCTTGAGCGAGGTGTTCTCATCGCGCAGACGGCGGGCGGTGACAATCTGTCCGGCCTTCAGCTCGGTGCTGTCGCCGGCATCGGTGACCACCTTGTTACCCCAGATGCGGTCGTTCTCCTCGGCAAAGTCGAGCTTGTCGACCACCTGCTGCTCGAGGAACGTGGTGTCGCCCGGATCGTTGATTTCCACCTTGCGCATCATCTGGCGCACGATAATCTCGAAATGCTTGTCGTTAATCTTGATACCCTGCAGACGATAGACGTCCTGCACCTCGTTGACGATATACTCCTGAACGGCGGTGGGACCCTTGATGGCGAGGATGTCGCTCGGCGTGATGGCGCCATCGCTGAGCGGCGTACCAGCACGCACGGCGTCGTGCTCCTGCACCAGAATCTGCTTGGAGAGAGACACGAGGTACTTGCGCTGGTCGCCCGACTTCGAGGTGACAATAATCTCGCGGTTGCCGCGCTTCACCTTGCCCATAGTGACCTCGCCGTCGATTTCGCTGACCACAGCGGGATTCGACGGGTTGCGGGCCTCGAACAGCTCGGTGACACGGGGCAGACCGGCGGTGATGTCACCACCCTTGGCTGCTGCACGCGGAATCTTCACCAGCGTCTCACCCGTCTTCACGGTCTGGCCGTCTTCCACGACGACGTGACCGCCCACGGGGAAGTTGTATGTACCAATCTTCTCGCCGTTGACATCGATAATGTCGCAGGTGGGCACCCTCGTCCTGTCCTTCGACTCGGTGACGATCTTCTCGGTGAGGCCCGTCGTTTCGTCGGTCTCGGCACGGAAAGTGACACCTTCGATGACGTCGTTGAACTTCAGCACACCGGAATACTCGGTGACGATGACAGCATTGAAGGGGTCCCACTGGGCAATCTTATCGTTTTTCTGCACCACGTCGCCCGTCTTGTAGTAGAGCGATGCGCCGTAGGGCACGTTGACCGTGGAGAGCACAATCTTGGTATTGGGGTCGACGAAGCGCAACTCACCCAGACGGCTGACCACCATCTCGCACTCGTGTCCGTCTTCGTCGAAGGGAACGGTACGCACCTCCTCGAACTCCAGGCGTGCTTTCTCGTACTTCGACACGATACTGGCGTTGGCAGCAGCATTGGCAGCCACACCACCGGCGTGGAACGTACGGAGCGTCAGCTGCGTACCCGGCTCACCAATGGCCTGGGCAGCAATGACGCCTACGGCCTCGCCCTTCTGCACCATGCGGCGCGTGGCCAGGTTGCGGCCATAGCACTTGCGGCAGACGCCCTTCTTCGACTCGCAGGTGAGCACCGAACGAATCTCGACGCTCTCTATCTCGGCCTTCTCGATGGCCTCGGCGATAGGCTCGGTAATCTCCTCACCGGCTTCGACGATAGTCTCGCCCGTCTTGGGGTTGACCACATCGTGCACGCTGACACGTCCGAGGATGCGCTCGCTGAGGCTGGAGATAATCTCGTCGCCGCTCTTCAGGGCGGTGCAGACCAGTCCGCGCAGGGTGCCGCAGTCCTCCTCGGTGATAATGACGTCGTGGGAGACGTCAACCAGTCGGCGGGTGAGGTATCCGGCGTCGGCCGTCTTCATGGCGGTGTCAGCCAGACCCTTACGGGCACCGTGGGTGGAGATGAAGTACTCCAGCACCGACATGCCTTCCTTGAAGTTCGACAGGATGGGGTTCTCAATAATCTGGTGTCCCTCGGCTCCGGCTTTCTGAGGCTTGGCCATCAGGCCGCGGATGCCGGAGAGCTGCTTAATCTGGTCCTTAGAGCCACGGGCGCC
>JAEEGL012256821.1_pt1 | contig 49695 bp, 31 predicted proteins | sample 9134231 | NCBI WGS metagenome assembly JAEEGL01 (sample SAMN16246548, study PRJNA631951) | gut metagenome | biome: gut microbiome; feature: rumen; material: fiber-attached | host: Bos | place: Iran: Karaj | collected 2018-10 | reverse complement strand
TGGAAATGAATAAATTACTGAACCAATGATAATACCTACAGGTCCAATTACATTAAAGTTAAAATGTGATGAAATAATACCATTATTACCAAATAAGTTTATTAGTCCTAATCCATGTGAAATAGATGGAATTAGCATTGGTAATGTAATAAGTACTTTTAACACACCTTTAAATTTAATGTCTGTTCTATTAATTGCAAATGCAAGTATATATGCAATTATCATTGAGATAATTGTAGATATACTTGTAACAAGCAATGAATTTAAAAGTGTTTCTTTAAAAACACTAGAAGATACTAATTTACCAAAGTTTTCCCATCCAACATTACTAACCATCATTGATAATGGATAGAATACTGTAATAGCTAAAAATATAAATATAAAATAATTAAGATAACAATGTTTTTTCATTATAGATCTATACCGGTACACTTCTCTATAGAAGATACTTTATCTCTTAAATGTTTAGTAACAAAGTTTTTAACATATTTATTAGCTGGGTGGTTATACACTCTATTAGGTGTATCAATTTGTTCAATTTTACCTTCTTTCATAACCATTACTCTATCTGACATAGAGAAAGCTTCTTCTTGGTCATGAGTTATATATATCATTGTAGTTTTAAATTTCTTTTGTAAATCTTTAATTGTTTTTCTTAAACCTAATCTATTATCAGCATCTAATGCTGACATAGGTTCATCAAAAAGAATTATATCTGGTTTTAATGCAAGAGTTCTAACAATAGCTACTCTTTGTTGTTGTCCACCAGATAATTGATGTGGATACTTGTTAATATGTTCTTCCATATTAACAAGTTTTAACATCTCAATACTTCTTTCTTTAGCTGTCTTTTTATTTTTTAATTTCAAATTTAATGCATACATTACATTTTCTAATACTGTCATATTAGGAAATAATGCATAGTTTTGAAATACCATACCCATTCCTCTTTTAGATGGGTCTAAATTTGTAATATTTCTAGTTCCTTTGTAAATTGTTCCATCAGTTGGTTTTTCAATTCCAATTAATATTTTAAGTAGTGTTGTTTTACCACAACCAGAAGGACCCAATATCGACAAAAATTCACCGTCATTGACAGTGAAATTTAAGTCGTCTAATACAATTTTTTTATTGTAAGTTTTTGATAGCCCTTTTACGACTATATTAGGCATTGATTTCGTTCCACTTTTCAGTTAACTTAGTTTTTACATCAATACTAGAAATATTTGTCATATCAGCATCTTTTTTGATTGTTGGGTTATTTTGAATTTCATTCTTTTGATCTTTGTACATATTACCTAATACATAATGTTCTTTATCCCAAGGTCCGAATTCATTAATAATGTAGTCAAATACTTCTTTAACTCCATCCTTAGATTCTTTTCCTTTAATAATTGCTGATGATGTAGTGTTATAAGGAACACCTGATTCTAATTCAACAATCTTGAATTCATATCCATCAGTAATAGCTTGAACTCCTTCAGAATACATTCCCATAGCAATTTGAACTTCACCTTGTTTTAGTAAGTTAGTAGGACCTGATCCTGATGATGTGAATTCTCTCATATTTTTCTTTAATTTCTTGAAGTATTTAATTGCTTCTTCTTCACCTTTAATGTTTACAACATTTAAGTAGAATGCATATCCACTTCCAGAAGTTTTTGGATCTGGCATAGCAATTAATCCTTTATATTCTGATTTTAATAAATCATCATATGTTTTTGGTTCTGCTAATTTATGTTCCTTGAAATATTTTTTGTTAATAATTATTCCTACTGGATATTTAGTCCATAATAAATAATTACTTTCATTTTTTACTGAATCTGCATATACATCATATGTAGTTCCAGATAAATCAGCGAAATTATCTTTCATTGATTCTACATGTGAAGTTTCTAAGTCAATAACTATATCAGCTTCAACATTAGTTCCTTCAGTTTTAATTTTTGCTGCTGTATTACCAGTAGACATATGTTGAATTACAACTTTTTTATCTGGGAATTTTTCTTTAAGCCTATTTTGTAATTCTTGTTCCCTTTCTTCTTCCATACAAGAGTAAATTACAACGCTTTGTTTTTTAGTTCCACAAGCAGTTAATGTAAATACACTTGCTACAATTAATAATAAACAAACTAATTTTTTCATATCAAACACCTTCCTATTTTGTTCATTAATATAATTATAGTACTTCAAAATGAACATTTCAACTTTTTTTATTAAACATAAAAAAAGAAAAGACTATTTTGTCTTTTCTTATAATTTTTTAAATAAATCAAATTTTTCTTTATTTAAAGATAATATTAATACTCCTAATAATGAACATATTAGTAATAATATAAAGCTTTGTACTCCTGTTTTGGGATTAACTATCTCTTCTATTTTATTTTCTACATACTCATATGTATATTCATTATCACCAGTTTTAGTAAATACTAGTTTATTTCCCTCAGTTAATGGAAGTGTAACAAGTGAATTTATATTAGGTGTTTCACCTTGTCTAAACATCTTAGTAACAACTTCTTCACTACCATCTTTCCATGTACCATTCTTTATCTTAAATGTATATTTAACTCCGGTTTCATTTAATATTTTCATTGCACTATTTCCTGATGGATCAACTAATGTATAAACCCCATCAGTGGAATAAGCAGATAAACAAACTTGATTAAAATGGTATATTAAGTTTTCTGGATTATTATAGAATCCACCTTCTTCAGGATTTACTTTTTTAAGCTCTAATACTTTTTGATTTTCATCAACAAATATTAAATTATCATTATCACTTGTAAAGCTGTTAACTAACACAATTGCTGGTACAGAACCATACGACTCAACATCTATAATAGAATTATTTTTTAAATCCATACTTCCCAAAACCATTAATGCAGAAAAAGTTGAATAATCATACCCAGCCATCTCTTTTAAATATTCACTATCCTCTTGTTTAATATGAATCTCAGAATTATCTATATTCAAATCATTAGCAAGAATATTTGTATTAGTGTACCATTTTGTATCCTTTAAAGTAACGGTAAATATTTCATTAGCGTTGGAATTTAATTCACTATTTTGTTCTTGATTTATCGTTGTATTTTCAATTTGTATATTTACTGATTGTAGAATATCCATATTTTCTATTTTGCAATCTTTTATAATTGCATTAACGAAGAAGAATTGTTTTGTCGATTTATATGCATCACTTGAAAATTCTATTGTTGAATTAGTAAGTTCGCCATCTCCTTCTGCCTGAGATCTAGACTTAATTTTTAATGCCATGACATATGAATTCGTTATTGTTAAATGTTGACCAAAGACTATACAACCATCTCGATTTTGAACATAACCTTCAACATTAGAATCAAGTATAATGGTTGAATCTATAATTGATAAATTACCATATACATATAATGTTGTATGATATTTTTTTGAAGTATCATTTCCAACACTAAATCTAAGTAGATTTTCTGGCACTGCTGAATTATATGTTTCTGCATTCAAATGATCAAGGGTCAATGAAATACCAGGTCTAGCATTATATGTATTTATATATACTTTACTGTCATTAGATGTAACAGTAATATTATAATATGTATCAATATATGATATTTGTGCACCTTCTAGTATAGTTAATATTCTATTACTTTTATTAAAAATAAATGCTGATGAACATATACTGCTTCCAACTTTTTCATTTGTTAATGCATTTTTCCCAGTTAAGGTACCAGCATCATTTATAACGATTCCTAATTCTAGTGCATAAACAGTACTATTAAAAATAAATAATGCGAAAACTAATAATATGTATTTTAATATTCTTTTCATACAACTACTCCTATTATAATTATAATGGTTTATTTATTATAAATAAACAAATTTATTCAACATTATATATATTAAAATATTATATTATTAGTAATTATTCTATAAATGTAATTGTTTTACTTTACTACTCTTATCTTCAGGATTGTATTCTATTTCGGTAATTTCCATCGGAAATAAATTATTTAATATACTAATTAAAGATGAATCTTTTATAATTTTAGAAATACCACCAGTAATAACTAGTTTACTTTCTTCATTATTTAAATCTATAATATCCCTTGCATTTGAAGGAAAAATATTTCCTTTCGGACTTATTATTCCTCTATTTTTGGGTAATAGTTTATCCATAAATGGAAGAACACATCCATTATGCATATGACCAGATAAAATTAAATTAAATTCATTTAAAAGTTCTAATACATCATTATCTGTCATATAAACTGGCGAATGACTAAGAAATATATTTAATTTATTTTTATCAAGAGAAGTTAAATCATCTCTCATTAATTTTATTTGTTCTAATAAGTATTCTTTATCTTCAGTTTTTTCTAAATGTTCATAATAATTGTATCCTAGATCAAGACCAGTTACATATATTAATTCATCTTCATATTTTTTACACATTGGAATATAACTTACACCTTCAATACTAGCTAATTCATTCCAAAAAGATTCATAAATATCAAAAACCCATTTGTTATTTTCCATGCTAAAAATATCATGATTACCTGGAACCATAATTAATCTTTTATTGCTTGCTATTCTTTCAATCCAATTTAATAATGTATCAGCTACTGATGCATTATTTCTTATATAATCATTTGAATGGATTAAATCTCCAGTAAATAATACATAATCTGTATTACTATCACAAATAGCATCTTCAATTCTAGATAATTTTTCATAAGAAAAATTCTTATTAGCATGTATATCTCCAAATTGTTTAATATTTATCATAAATCCCCCAAATTGATATTGCTTACTTTAACATAAAATATATTATCGGTCAAAAAAAACGAACACTATTTGTGCTCGTAGTTTTAACTTAATGGTGCCCCTGGTCGGACTCGAACCGACACGTTATTGCTAACAACGGATTTTGAGTCCGTCGCGTCTACCAATTCCGCCACAAGGGCATTACACTTGAAAGTATAACATAGAATAATAAATTTTAAAATAAAAAAGATTAGGCTTAGCGTCTTATCAAACCTAATCTTTTACCTCTTTCTGATGCTGCTGATATTGTTACTCCAAAATATTCAGCAATATTTTTAGTATATACATCATCACCTTTTGTATTTTCAGAAAATACTTTTCTATAAATATCTTCTGGCATAAGCAAACCATATGCAAATTCATTTGATTGATTTACACGAGGGATTAAACCTGTATCAGGTTTAAATATAAACTCATTACTATTTAAATAAGCTTCTCTATCACTTAAATAATTAGTATGTAAAATTACATCTCCTAATCTAGCAGCAATAAAAAACTTTTGTGATAATGGATAATCCCAACCATCAATAAAAATAGTAAACGAATCTGGACCTGTCTTTTCAACCCAATTATTAGAGTATCCTTCCTTTACATCTCCACCAAAACATGATACTAATTCTTTTATATCTGTAATTGGTATATCTGTTTCAGTTACTCTTAAAACATCTAGTGCAAGTACATCTATTAATTCATATAGTTTTTTCATTTCTTGTAATCTTCTTAAATCATCTTCAAACATGTTATCACCTTATTGATAGTTATTATATCATAATAATTTATTAAAATAAAAAACTAATAATATAATTATTAGTTTTCTTCTTTTAATTCAGTATCTTTATAAATTGATGTGAATAATTCAGTTTCATCTTCCTTCTTTTTATTCTTAGTTTCTACTTCTGGAAGATCATCAATAGTTGCTAATCCAAAATAATCTAAGAATTCAGAAGTTGTTCTATAAAGATTAGGTCTACCTGGTAAATTAGATTTACCTGCTTCTTTAAGTAATCCTTTAGCAGCAAGTTTTCTAATTAATTGTCCTGATTGTACTCCTCTCATTTCACTTACTTCTGAAGTTGTAATTGGTTGATTATAAGCAACAATTGCAAGTGTTTCTAAAGCAGCAGGACTTAACTTAGTAGTTCCAGGATTATATACTAACTTTTCATAATAATCTTTATGTTCTTCTTTAGTAGTAAGTTTAAAAGCATTACCTAAATAACTTATTCTAAGACCTCTAGTAGGTTCTTCATATTCTTTTTTAAGAAGCTTAAGAAGTTCTTTTATTTTTTCTTCTGAAAGATTCATACTATCTTTTAGTACATCAATAGTAACTCCTTCATCACCCATAACAAATAAAATACCTTCTAGTATACCAAGTTGTTTTTTGATTTCATCAGTCATTTACTTCACTTCATTTCTAAATATATACTACCATAAATCTTATCTTGAGTGATAGTTAATTCTTTATTCTTACTCATTTCTAAAACTGAAAGAAAAGTAACAATAACATATGGTTTAGATGTATCTTCAAAAAGAGATGTGAATTCACATTTCTTTAATTTTTTAAGTGTTTCTCTTATTTCTTTTGATCTTTCAGTAACGCTTAATTCTCTTTTAGTTATCTTAGTATTTAGTGGTTTATTTAACTCTTCTCTTTCAAGAAATACTTTTAAAGCATTAGTTAAGTCATCTATTGTTACATCACTTGATAGTGGTTTATCAGACATATACTCTGATAGATCACTTGGAAGTTTTGTATAAAATACACTTCTTTTATCTTCAAGTGTTTTAAACTTATTAGCTATTTCTTTCATAGATTCATATTCAAGTAATTTTTCTTGTAAGTCTTCAGTAGAATTAATTTCATATTCTTCATCTTCACTTTCATCAGTTTTACCTAATAATAGTTTAGATTTTAAATGAAGTAATTCTGAAGCCATAACTAAATATTCACTTAATAAATCTATACTCATATTTTTAGATTCATTTATAAAATCAATATATTGTTTAGTAATACTTTCTACATTGATATTATAAATATCCATCTTACTACTTCTTATTAAATGCAATAAAAGGTCCAAAGGACCTTCAAAATCATTTACTGTAAATTTTTGTATCATTCACAATCATATCCTTTTCCAACTTGAGAATAGACTATGACTTTAGCTAAAGTATTTTCTTTATAATAATTAGTATCAGTAAACTTGTCAGGATAAGTGTATCCTCTAAGATCAATCTTAGATAGATAAGTAAATCCTTCTTCTTCCTCAGTTACTGATGCATATTTATATCCTAATATTTCAGCTTTATCTAGATACTCTTGTAAAAGTGATAAATAATTCTTACTAGAATATTTTTTTACTTTCTCAGTTACAGTATCATTAATAGCTATTAAATAATTATTTTCAAATACATATTCTATTTCTCTAGTATTTCTTTTACAAGTAACACTACCAATACCAGATTCATCACTACTAACAGTGTAATTAGGATAATCACTATCATCTTTTAATGTAATTAATTTTCCATAATATGTATGAGTTTGATTAAATTTTAATTTAGGATTATAAAAAGTTACTCTTTGAGTTGTTGAGTCATAATCTTTTCCAATTATTTTAATATGTCCAATTAAGCTTGATTCTTCATTTGTTGAATATATATTCATAAATATAGAATCATTATCTAAATCAAGAATACCATTGTAACTATAAACATCACAATTTATTTCACCAACTGATAAACTAAAGTTCTTTAAAACTAAATTACCATATTTAATATTAGATGCCGAATCTAATACTTGAATTAAAGAACCATCATCAAATTCACTTTTAACATCATCTTCTGTAATAACAGTATCAGTACTTCCATATACAAATTTATATAATGGAGATTTAGGATTTTGTAACAATGATGAACCAATTGGTAATAATAAAAGTACAATTACAATAATTGCAATAATTGCAATTAACATACTAGGGTTACCTATTTTTTCAGTTCTTAAGTGACCTAATACTTCAGGTTTAATACTCTTAGCATCAACTGTATTATGAACAGGTTTATTATCTTGATTCATAATTATCCCTCTCAATTCTTCGTAATAATTATATCAAAACAGAACTATAAATTAAAGAATTTATAATATATTTAAAATTAATAATTATAAAAAAGCACTTAGTTTTTGCCAAGTGCTTCTTCCTACCAGAGAAAGTATTAGTCAGAGTAATACTTTCTCCAAATTAATTATATAATGACAATTATTATTTTTAAATACTATTTTTATAAACTCTTGCTCCAAATATCTTAGAACCTATTCTGACACAATCTGTACCACATTTTAAAGCTATTTTATAATCACTACTCATACCCATAGATAATATTTTTAATTTATATTTATTCTTAAGAGATTTCATCTCTTTAAAATACTTTTCTATTAATATAGAATCATCAGTAATTGGTCCGATTGCCATTAATCCCATTAGATTTATATTAGATAGATTATTACATTCTTTTATTAAAGAATCTAAATCATTTAACTTACAACCAGTTTTATTTGGATCATTAACAATATTAACTTCAATCAAGATATTAACTATTTTTTCATTCTTAATAGCTTCTTTGTTAATAGTATTAGCTAGTTTAATTGAATCAACTGATTCGATTAAATAAATATTTCTTTTAACTATACTTGCAACTTTATTAGTTTGTAAATGTCCTATCATATGCCAATTAATATCTTTAGGTAAACTGTCCATTTTTGTTATTAATTCTTGAACATAGTTTTCTCCGAAATCTCTGATACCTAAATCATATGCTTTTAATATTTCTTCATTACTTTTAGTTTTAGAAACTGCTACTAAAAGTACACTTCCAAGTTCACTCTTTAATTTTTTAATACTTTCTTTCATATAACCACTCTCATAAATATAATACCAAAACTTACACATTTTCTAAATCTGTATATATTAAATATTTTTTTAATTAAATTTAAAGTAAAATGAGGTTTTACTGTGTAAATATATATTAGAGGGACTTATCCTAGATGTTATCTCATAAATCAGAAATGATTGTGAGGTGGTAATATGATTAGTAAGAAAGATATTCTTATCCTATTATTAATTCTTATTATTATTTTATTGATAATCTTTAATTAGGTTATCCCATAAAGCCTCAGGGGGGGGTGGTAGTAAATAAAAAAAGCATCTAGTTAACTAGATGCCACACTCAAAAGAGATAGCATTAAGTGATAATGCTTCCTCTATCAATATTGTATTATAAATAAAGATTATTTCAATAAAAAATCTACACTAAGTGTAGATTTTATTATTAATTCTTTTTAACTTCAATTTTTACTTCATGTCCATTAATATCATTAGTCTCTTCACTATCTTTAAGTATACTAGTAACTGCTTTAGTTATTTATCTATATAATTTATAATGTCTCTTTATTTAAAAATTTGTTTACTTTACTAAGTATTTTTTAATTCTTCCATTTGAATATTATATTCTTCTTGTGATATCTCACTACCATCAAACCAGTCATAATATATTGTTTCTTTAGAATTATAAGTTTCTTTAACTAAACAGTCTTTTACATATTCAAATTCTATTTTAGTGTATGCTATAACATTATAAAAATTAATGTCATGATAATAATCAATACCATCATTATATGACTTAAACTTTACACCATCATTTAACGTCAATAAGTATGAGTTTTTATTACTTATATATAATTTTGTCGAATATCCATCATCATTTTTATTTGCCGTAATAAAATTATAATCTCTATTATCGTAATATACTTTATATTCATCAGTTTCAATTCTATGCAAATCCAATTGATTATATAAATATGGCGACTCATATAAAATAGTAGATCCAAAATAGAAAAAATTATATATTTCTTCAATTCCTGTAATTGGATTTTCCTTATTTGATTTTTTTGTATTATACTTAATTATTCCATTATCTAACTCATATTTAGTATTTTCACTTTCTTCATTTTTTAAGTATTCTATATTTATCTCATTAAAAAAACCATATTTATCATATTTTTGTGAATCTATTTCAATAACATTTCCTTTTTTATCGTAATATTCACAATAAACTTTATAGATATTTTTTTCGTCATATTGGCATTTAGAATATAATATATCTTTTTTATAACTGTATTCTATTAGTCTATCATTTTCTTCTTTATATTCTGTGACTTCAAAACTATCATTATAAACTATTTTTTCAACTTTATTATCGTTATAGTATGATGTGCTTAGTAAAGTATCATTATTATTATATTTTTCTGAATAGTTTATAACACCATCATTTAAATAAGCGATTTTTTTATAACGATATTGATTAATTCCCGTTTTATAATATTCTTCTATTATTTTGTTATCTTCTTTTTTTATTAATACTGTTGCTACTTCTTTATCATTAAAAAAAACAGTATTTTTATTATCAGATAATTCGACTTTGATAATATCATTTTTAGATACATATTTAATAATATTACTATCATTTTTTGTTGCTTGATAAAAATATGAATCATCTGTTTTATTTTTATTTGGTGAAAAGCAAATTATGAATCCTATAAATAATATAACTATGCATACTGCAATTATAACTAAGTTTTTATTTTTTTTAGTTGATTTATTCTTTTTCATAATTCACCTACTCAACAACATTGACTTCTTTTGTATCAAGCAAAATATTTGAACCATTGTCACTAACATACAAATATATTTTATACTTTTTAACTTCGAGTTTATTATCACTGTTAGTATTCCAACAAATATAGCCAGATGATTCATCTTTAAATTTAACATTTATCGATTTGATTTGATCTGTATCTGACGTTTTATAAAGCAATTCGTATTCTTTATCTTTGTTATCACTATGTAAAACAAAATGATAGCAAAGAGCTCCATTTGACTTTACTTCTTTTAACTCATATTCATAATCTTTACTATTGTTATAATATGAATATATCGAAATATTATCTAATTCTTTTATATTTTTATAATTGTTGTCTTTATCATAAAACGAATTAAATACTACAATAACCAGAATAATAATTATGAAACCAATTATTATATATTTAGAATATGCACCAATTTCTTTTGAAGATTCTTCATCAACTTCTGTTTTTGTAATTAATCTTTCTTTATTATCTTCATCAATTGCTTCGTCTGATTTCTTCAATAATTTTGCTTCATATTCTAAGTATTTATTTACGTTCTTTTCTCTTTCTTCGTCATCATTTTCTAATTTTTTATATTTTTCTAAATATTCTCTACATTCTTCATAATTTATAATAGGATTTTTAAAATAGTCTAGGTAAAAATTTGTAAAATCCTCAGTTATACAACGAATTAATGAATACCAAATAGAAGCTTTATATATATATTTCATTGATAATTCTTTATATATAATATATGCTTGATCATATTCTTTTAATTTTAATAAAGCTTCGGCATTTTTTAATTTTTCTTCTTTTTCACCACTGTATAAAACATGTTTTACTTCTATAGATTCATCATCTATATAAATATCTGTATCACAATATTTACATTTCACTTTTTTTGCGTCATCTGATACTTTTAATGGTGAATTACAATTTGGGCAGTTCATTCTAACTAATTTCATACTTATCACCTAGTTTAATTTTAACATAATTAAAAAAAAATCTTCACAATAATGTGAAGATTTTATTATTAATTCTTTTTAACTTCAATTTTTACTTCATGTCCATTAATGTCATTAACTTCTCCACAGTCTTTTTCTAAATAGTTAACAGCTAATGTTTCAGACATAATATATTCTTTAAATTGATCAAATGCTTTATTTGTAAGTTCATCACCAAAGTAAGTTAAATCAATTCTATCAGAGATTTCTAATCCAATAGTCTTTCTAATATTTTGTACTTTAGATACAAATTCACGAGCTAAACCTTCAAGTATTAATTCTTCTGATAATTCAGTATTAAGAATTACGAACTTATTATTTTGCATTCCAACATTGAATCCTTCTTTAGCTTCAATTCTTACATCAACCATATCTGGTTTAATGTCTATTCTTTCACCATCAAAGTCTACAGTAATTGTTTCTTCTTGAAGTAATGCTTCTTCATCTTCTTCAGCTAAGTTTTGAAGTAATGCTTGATAATCTTTCATACGAGGACCAAACATTGCACCACATACTTTGAAGTTAGGTTTAATATTGAAGTTCATGTATTTAGAAAGATCACTTACAAAAGTAACTTTCTTAACATTTAATTCTTCTTTGATTAATTCAACTAAGTCACCTAAAGTTTTTTCATATTTACCATCGATTAGTGCTTCACTTAATGGTTGTCTTACTTTAATCTTAGTTTCTTCACGAACAAATCTACCTGTAGAGATTAAGTCTCTAACTAAATCCATCTTAACTTCGATTTCTTCATTTATTAATGATTCATCAAATGTTGGGAATGAGCTTAAATGAACTGATTCTTCACCTGTTAAGTTTTGATAGATTTCTTCAGTTGTATAAGGGATGATTGGAGCAGCTAACTTACATAATCCAGTTAATACTTCATAAGTAGTCATATAAACTGATTTTTTAGAGTTATCTAATTCAGAAGCCCAGAATCTATCTCTATTACGTCTAATGTACCAGTTAGATAAATCATCTGATACAAATGAAGTAATTTCTTTAACAACTAAGTTAAGATCATATTGATCATAGAATGAAGTTACATTCTTAACTAATTTATTATATTTAGATAATAACCATTTATCGATTTCTTCCCTATCCTTAACAGGAAAATTGCATTCATTGATATCAATTCCTTCAATGTTAGCATATGTTTGGAAGAATGAATAAGTATTCTTAAATGGGTTAAAGAATTTAGAGTGTACTTCTTTAAGTCCATCCATATCGAATTTTAATGGAGTCCATACTGGTGATACATAGAACATGTACCATCTAACATTATCAGCACCATATTTTTCAATTGTTTCAATTGGGTCAACAATGTTACCAGTAGATTTACTCATTTTCTTACCCTTACCATCAAGAACCATGTCATTAACTACGACATTCTTGAAGCATGATTCACCAGAGATAATTGTTGAAATTACTAGAAGTACATAGAACCAACCTCTTGTTTGGTCTAAACCTTCAGCAATGAAATCTGCTGGGAATTGTGATTCAAATAGTTCTTTATTTTCAAATGGATAATGGAATTGAGCATATGGCATTGAACCAGAGTCAAACCAAACATCTAATACATCTTCAACTCTTGTTAAAGTGTCACCAGTTTTTGGTGATTTAATATGAATATTATCAATGTATGGTCTATGTAATTCAAGATTCATGATATCTACATCTTCGATTGCAAGTTCTTGAAGTTCTTCACGAGAACCTACACAGTAGATTTCGCCAGTTTCTTCGTTAGTCCAAATTGGAAGTGGACATCCCCAATATCTTGATCTTGAAATACCCCAGTCAACCATATTTTCTAACCAGTTAGCAAATCTCTTTTCACCAACATAATCAGGATACCAATTAATCTTCTTATTAGCTTCAATAATTTCATCTTTCTTCTTAGTAGTAGCAACATACCAAGCTGGTTTTGGATATGAAATTAATGCACTCTTACATCTCCAGCAATGTGGATAGTCATGAGTTAAATGAATTTTCTTAAATAACTTATCATTTTCTTTTAAGTATTTAATTATTTCTACTTCTAAATCTTTATCAGTAACAAGTTTACCTTCCCATGGTCCTTCAGTATAGCATCCATCTGGTCCAACTGGATTAACAAATGTAATACCAGCAGCAGAAGCTACTCTATTATCATCTGCACCATAAGCTGGAGCGATATGAACGATACCAGTACCATCTGAATCAGTAACATAGTTATCTGCTAATACTTCAAATGCTTTACCTTCAACATTTACAAATGGAAGTAATTGTTCATACTTCATTCCTTTTAGGTCAGTACCCTTAAATGTTTCAAGTACTTCAAATTCATCACCTAAAACACTATTAGCAAGTCTTTCACCTACATAGAATGTATATCCTTGAGATTTAACTTTAAGATAAGTTAAGTCTGGGTTAACACATAATGCAACATTTGCAATTAATGTCCATGGAGTTGTAGTCCATACTAAGAAGTATGCATCTTCATCTGCTTTTTTGAATGGTAAGATAATTGAATTAACTGGATCTTCTTGATAACCTTGAGCTACTTCAAATGAAGAAAGTTCAGTTCCACATCTTGGACAATACCAAAGAATCTTATTACCATGATAAATTAAATCTTTTTTGAACATTTCTTTAATGATCCACCATTCAGATTCAATGAATTCATTAGAGCATGTTACATATGGATTTTCACAGTCAATGAATTGACCCATCATGTCAGTTAATTTATTAACTTCATCAATATTAAGCGCAGTATTCTTATTACATTCTTTACAGAAGTTTTCTACACCAAATTTTTCAATATCTTGTTTTCCAGAGAAACCTAATTTCTTTTCAACATTTACTTCGATTGGTAAACCATGAGTATCTAGACCTATTTTTCTTAATACTCTATAACCTTGCATTGTTTTATATTTAGTAAATGAATCTTTAATTGATTTAGCTAATACATGGTGGATACCAGGTTTTGCATTAGCGTAAATTGGTCCATCATAGAATACAAAGTCTTCTTTACCTTCTCTTGAAGAGATAGTCTTTTCAAAGATTTTGTTTTCTTTCCAGTAATTAAGTATTTTACTTTCAACTTCATTAACTGGTCTCTTATCAAGTTCTTTAAAATTTTTCATAATATCACCTTTCCTTTAAATATAAAAAAACTCATGAACTAAAGGACGAAGTGAGTTTGCTCCGTGGTACCACCTTAATTCATGAGTTTAAATCATGCACTTATACTCTTAACGCAAGTTTACGTACTTAGCTTATCCCTAAGTCACATCAGAAGTGATCTTCATATATCTTTCTTTTCTTCTTCTCACACCTAATGAAGAATTCTCTTTAAAATACTTAATATATGACGTCTTCGTCATTTGTTTTAACAAGTTTAATTATATTTAAAATAATATATTTTGTCAAACTATTATTTCATATATATTGGTAATTTTATTAAACGTTTATAAAAAGCGTTATATATATCTTTTCCTAATACTGATTCTAATTCTTCACTAGATAATTGAAGACCATACTCAATTCTTTCTTTAAGTGAGTAATTATTTGAATCATTTAAATATGATTGTTCCTTATTCTTATTATATAATCTTAATTCTTCAGGATATTCATCTCTTAAAAATCTTAACTTATTACAATAATCATAAGATGCTGATCTTGTTACACCATTTCTTGTTTCTTTATATCTATGAATTATATCTGCTTCATATAAAGTTCTGTATGAGTATAATATATATAATATATATTCTTTTTTAATATCAGTTTTATATAGTTCACGTAATAAATCAAATACTAAATGATATGATGTCATAATTGCTCTTGTCTCAAATGGACAATAATCATGATGTTTATGATATAGATGTTCCATTTTTTTAGCTAATCTCATAGATTTATAAAGAAAATCAAGATCTTTTAAACCATTCCAATACATAGTATGAACATCACTTAATTGGAATAATTTAAGCATTATATCATCTTCTCCACTTTCATATTGTCTTTGTATTAAAGCGTGGTCCGTTTCATGAAATATATTTGAAAGTATTTCAATATTATTAATTAAAGTTGGAGATTTAATCTCACTATGATCAGTTAAACGATCAAATAATTCAAATAAATCATCAGTTGAATTAATTGCTACCTGTAATATTTTACGAGTTGTATTGTAATTACCAATTGAATCTTTATTTGCGGGCATTATATTTACCTCTTTAATATAATCATAAAGATTTTCATATCTCATAATTATAGTTATTGCATCATATACAAAGTTTTCATCTGCTAATCTATTTTCACTTTCATATTTGTATAATAAATCTAATATTTTTTTTATCATAAAAAATACCTCACTCATTGAGGTATTATTTTATCATTAAACAATGAATAATCAATTACTTTTTTTAATACTTAATAATTTGCCTTTAATACATAGTGAATTTATTTCATCATTAGATAATTGAAGTCCATATTTCACTCTATCTTCAACTGAATATACTTGTGAATCATTTATATATGATTCTAATGAATCAGTATTATAAGTTAATAGTTCACTTGGTAATTCTATATTACAACTCGGTATCATATTAATATAATCATAAGATGGTGAATTAGTAACTCCATTATTTTGTATTATATACATTTCACATAATTGTCCTTTAATAACTGATTGATTAATATTTTCTAAAATTTTAAGTATATCCTTATCTATATCAGTATTTCTTAACTCTTGAATTACATCATATGATATAAAGTGTTCAGTAAAAATAGCTCTTGATTCTCGTGGATCAAAATCATGATGTCTTTCATAGAATCTTCTTCTATCACTTAGATAACTTTTTAATTCTTCTTTTGTTATTTTCTTTTCTAAATATTGTTCATATATAGAATGATAAGAAGCAAGCCTATATAATTGATGAAATAAATCATTTTCTCCAGACATATACTCTTTTTCTAATAAAGCATGATCCATTTCATGTATAACAGTTTCTAATACAAGAATATTTTTTATTAATGTCTTAGAGGCCTTCATTTTATTTAATTTAGAAACAATATAATATAAAATCGCCATTTTTTTTGTAGGACCTTGTGTAATAACAATCTTTTTTTCATGATATTTATAATGTGAATCCATATCACCTTTAACATAATCAATATTTAAAACATAATCAGAAACATCATTTTGAGAATTAATAATATCCATTGCTTCATCTACAAAATTTTGGTCTGCATATTTATGAGACATTTCATATCTATATAATAACTCTGCTAATCTCTTTTCCATATAACTACCTATTTATTATATTTTCTTAATATTTTATATTGTTCATTATATTTTGGAAGACAACTACTATAATAGAAATCATTATATTCTTTTTCTGATATTTGAAGTCCTAAATGAGTTCTTACATAAAATGAATATTTTGATGAATCTAACTCAAATGATTTAACTTTATCAGTACTATATAATTTCATTGCATTAGTAAAGTATTCTTTTCTACTTGGAAATAAACAACAGAAATCATATGATGGAGAATTATATACACCATTATGTATCTTATTATATCTTCTTATAATTTCATAATCAGATAATATAGTCATTACTTTATCATTAAATGTAATATCATCTACATTCATATTTGAATTATACAATTCTTCAATTAATAAATTAGATAAATCATTAGAATTTAAAATTGCTCTTGTTTCATATGATACATAATCATGATGTAAACTATATTTAATTAAATACTTAATTACTAAAGCTAAGTTTTTAAAACCTTTTATTTCATCCTTCGAATCAACATCATCAATAATTTGTCTTATATCAATTACCTTATATAATTGACATAAAAGTTTATCAGATCCTTCTTCTAAATCTTTATATAAAATAGCATGATCTAATTCATGAAAAATAGTATTTAAAAACATTAAATTTTGAAAAAGTCTTCTTGATGATTCACTATAAGAATCTTTAAATAATAAATCAAGGAATTTATCTAAATCTTTTCTATTTCCTGCATTTAAATAGAATTGTTTTTCAGTTGGATTATAACAAGCTATTCCAAATGGAATATTATTTGCATCTAAAGATACACCCTCAATATAACCTTTTAAACCAACTCCACTAATAATAACATCTGATGCTTCTCTAATAAATTTTTCATCTACTAATTTATTTTCATAATTAGATAATAATTCTGTTAATTCTTTAAACATAAAAAAATACCTCTTCCTTTGAGGTATTATTTTATCATAGATTATTAATAATTAACTAATGTTTTTTCCCTTTATTTTTTGCTAAAGGATCATAACTACCTAATTCTAGTTTATTCTTAGGTTCTGGTTTCTTTTTTCTACCTATTTCTGAAATCTTATCTGGATTTAATTCAAATCTTTGAATTGATTTCTTTTTAGGTTTTCTATTAATCTTTTTCTTAAGACTTACTGAAGTCTTTTTTCTATTAGCAAAATTAGTTGGAGCTATTAAGAATAATGCTAATATTACTATTACTGTAAATATTATAATAACAATATTAACAATATGATCATTTAACCAAATATCTTTTTCAATAGTTTCAGTTAAATATTCTTGATAGTAATAAACTGTGTTATAACTATCTCTTCTTACTGTTGCAACTAATGAATCAGATTTATATTTTTGATTACTTGAAGAAGTTGCAATTATGTTTTCAAATCTTAAAAACATTGTCTTGTTAACAGCATATGCATCTTTAACTTTAAAAGTAACATGTGCATATGTTGCATTACTATTATCTTCAAGTGTATTTGCAAATAACTTATCTACTTTATAATTATCTTTAGTTTCTACATTAGTGATACTTGAACTATAAACATCACCTGATGTTTGATATAGTTCTAGATAATTATAATCATATTTAATAGTATGTTCAATTTCAGATACAGATGCACCTTCATACCAAAGTACAATAGTTAAATATTTTCCATCAAATGATTCTAAATCAATATGAGGTATAAAATCATCTGCTTTAACTATACTTATATTTAATAAAACAACTAATATTAATACTAATAATCTTTTAAAAGTTTTCATTATACCAACACTTTCATAGTTCTAATCATTTGAGTAGTATAACCTAATTCATTATCATACCAAGCTACTACTTTAACTAATGTTGTGCCATCTTCTTGTGGAATAACAGTTGTACATAAACCATCAACTAGGGCTCCAATCTTTTGACCAATTACGTCACAAGATACAACTGGATCAAATGTTAGTTTAATTGTTTTATTTTGAGCATGATCAAATGCTTTATTAACATCTTCTTCAGTAACTGATTTTTCAACAAGTACTGTTAAATCAATAACTGAACCATCTATTACTGGTACTCTGAATGCTGAACCTTTAAGTTTTCCATCTATTTCAGGAATAACTTTACCAATTGCTTTAGCTGCCCCTGTTTCAGCAGGAATAATATTAGACATAGCACTTCTACCTCTACGAGACATTGCACCTTTTTTATGAACTACATCTAATGTAGTTTGGTCATTAGTAGTTGCGTGTACTGTTGTCATGTATCCTGTTCTAACTCCAAAGTTATCATTTAAAACTTTAAGTACAGGTGCTAAACAGTTAGTAGTACAAGAAGCAGCACTGATAATTTCTTCAGTACCATCTAATATATCATGGTTAACATTATAAACTATAGTTTTGCAATCACCTTTAGCTGGTGCTGAAATAATTACATGTTTAGCTCCAGCATTAATGTGGCTTCTTGCTTTTTCAACATCTGTATAGAATCCTGAACACTCAAGAACTACATCTATTCTTTCTTTATCCCAAGGTAAATTAGAAGCATCAGGTTCTTTATAAACTCTAATCTTTTTACCAGCTAAGATAATATGTTCATCATCATAACTTATTTTATTAGAATTAAACATTCTAAAGTTTGAATCATATTTAAGTAAGTAATATAAATCTTTAGTTTCTGCTAAATCATTAATTGCTACTACTTCTAATTCTGGATCATTAATTAATTCTCTGAATGCTAATCTTCCGATTCTTCCAAATCCATTAATTGCTACTCTTTTCATAAAAACACTCCCTTATTTAACATCATATATTGAACCACCAATGAATTCTCTTAATACACTTGATTTAGATACATATTCAGAAGATATTGGATAGAAGTTTCTAATACTATCTAATAATCTTCTTGCATCAGTGTATTGTTCAGAATCTAAAGGTACACTTAAAAGTAATGGTTCAAGTATTACTTTTAATACTCCGATTTCATATATAGCACTTGTATTAATAACTGAATCTACAGTGTCAGTATATGGGAAGATATATTCTTCTTCACCATCTCTTACTTTAGACCAACCTGCAAGACTAGACTCAGCAGATCTTCCTCTTGTTCTAAAGTCTCTTGCTATTCTTCTTAATAATCTATTATCTGTTGAAGATATATAATTATGTCTATCAATCTTTAATGGTGAGAATGGACTAATATAACATTTATATATATCTGGACCATAATCATCAAAGAATAAATTTGGATTAATAGCATGTAATCCTTCGATTACTAATACTTCATTATTTTTAAGTTGAATTGGTGCATTTGTAAATATCTTTGATCCACTTACAAAATCATAAGTTGGAAGAACTACTTCTTCACCATTTAATAATTGTTTTATTTGTTTATTAAATAATTTTAAATCTAAACAATTAATTGATTCATAGTCTTTTGAACCATCAGGTAAAAGTGGTGTTTCATCACGTTCTAAGAAATAATCATCAAGTGTAACTGGAATTGCTTCATAACCTAAACTTGATAATGCATTAGATAGTTTCTTAGATGTTGTTGTTTTACCTGAACTTGATGGACCTGCTAAAAGAATTATTTTCTTTTCATTTCTAATTATTTTTTCAGCTACTTGGAATATTTCCATATCCATAAGTAAATCTACTTTTCTTACAAAATCAGGTATTTTACCTTGAGCAATTAAATCATTTAAATCAGATACGTAATTAACATGTATTCTATTTGCCCAACTTCTTGTCCATTCATACATATCATATATTTTATGTTTAAAGTTAAAATCTAATTGTCCTTTAAATGGATATACTAAAATTACTTTATTATTATCTGCATAAATTAAATCAAAGTCTTTTATTTCTCCGCTTGTTTTAGGCATAGAATGAGAATACATATAATTATAACTTCCATTAAATTCATATATAGAAACAGAAATATTAGTTACAGCTTGAATATTTTTGGCTTTTTCTTCCATTCCATGTCTCATATAAAAGTCGAATGCATCTTTTTTACTAACAATTTTTTTGTTGAAAGGTATATTCTTTTCAACAAGTTTATTCATAAAATCTTTTATTTTTTCTACATCTTCTTCTTCAAGATGTCTATCTAAGTTAATAGTAGCTAATACCCCGTGGTCTAAGCTATTCTCATAGATAACTTCGCCATTAAATAATTTAGACACAGCATCTATTAGCATAAATTTAAGACCTGATTGATATACTTTGATGTTCATATAGCCAACTCCTTATTCTCTATAATTATATCAATAATTAATACAAAATAAAAGAGAGTTTATTACTCTCAATCTAATCATTTTCTTTTGACTTATTAACTAAATCTTTAATTTTTCTAAATCCATGATTAATACCTGATTTAGAAATAGTATATTCAGTTTCCATAGATATGATATCAGCTAGTTCTAGCATTGTAGTTTCTGGATATTTAATTCTATAGTCTGCGATTATTCTTGTTTTATCATCTAATAAATCTAACATATCATTTTTTTCTAGATAATGAATGTTTTCTATTTGTTCATTACAAGTCTTCATCATTTTTTCTACATTTGCTTGTTCACAGTTATTAAGTCTATTAACCATGTTTTTATCGTCTCTATATATTCTTATATCTTCATTATAGAATACTGCATCAATAGCATTTAACATCTTTATAAAGTCACTTATTTCTTCAGATGATTTAATATATACCATATAACCTTTATTTCTAGTTATAAGTTTTGCATTAAAATTAAATTCTTTTAATAAATCTATTACTGTGTCAGCAATATCTTTAGACTTAACTAGAAGTTCTAAATGATACTTAGATTTAGATGGATCATTAATAGATCCACATGATAAGAATATACCTTTTAAATAACTCATTTTTTCTTCTTCTGAATAATCTTTAATATTCTTAAACATGTTTTCTACATCGCTAGTAATAATATCTACTTTTTCTTTTAATTCTAAGATATACATAGTTTTATTAACAAATTTCTTTTGAGTTCTGATAGTTAGTTTAATACTAATACCATATATTCTTTTAATTAAAGAAAACATTCTACGAGCTACTGATGCATTTTCAATAAACATTATAATTTCATTATCTCTAAATTCAGAATTATCTTTAAGATATGCACATACTTCAGCGATAGACTCTAATCTATTTGTTTCAATTTTTGTAACTTCATCTTTAATTCTAGTTGTAAATGATGCCATACAAATCAACCTCACACATATAATAACAAAAAAATAAAAAGGTTTAAACCTTTTTATTTTCTTTTAAATAATAGACATATGCTAAATCATCTTTAACTATTACAAATTTAGCAACACCTTTTTCCATCTTATAATTAATTGGCATTTCTAATGCACTTTGTGCATCTAGAAGCTCATTAAATGTAATTGTTTCAATTACTTTATATGATTCTAAAAAGGGAAGTCTTTTTACTTCTACTATGATAGAATCATATTCTCTTAATATTTTTGATAACTTCTTTTGGAATGTAGAAGTTTCAGTTATATCTTTTGAATAATATAAAGTAAATGAGAATACTAGAAGTACACTTACTATCCACATAAATATAGATGTAATAGTATAGAAGTTAGCAAGTAATTTATTATCTATAACACTTTCTAAAGTCTTTTTATTATTTTCTATATTAGTATTTTTAGTTATTTGTATTTTTTCTTCACTTAATGGAATGACAGCAGTAATTGTATTTGAATCTTTAGTATCAATTGAATGATAATCTATTTCATTTAATACTTTTAATTCAACATATACATAAGCATTACCTTTAAATGAATCTCCCATTGTATTTATATATTCATTATAAAGATTTTTATAATAGTCATAATCAATTGATGTATTGACGACCAAATCATAATCTTTACTTTTATAATTATCAGTTTTTGAATCTTCGATAGTAATTGTTTTATTAAGATTATCTTCAACTACAAGTTTTGATTCAACTGCATAAATAACATTACCTACCAAAGTATCTGAATAATGTATATGATAATCAAAGTTTATATCTATACTTTTAACTAACTTTCCAGGAATAACTGCATTTCTACTTAGTCCATCTTGATAAGTAGTATCTTTATAATAATCATTATCTTTATAATGAACTGTATAAGTATATCCACCTTGAACTAAGTAAGATACTAATGATTTCACTGAATCATTAACACTTTTAAAAGTGAAATTAATAGATATAAAGAATGATATAAATATACTTATTAAATAAATAGCATATATACCTAATCTTTTATAATTTCTATTCATTAATCTAATTTATCCTTAATTGTATTCAATGCTTTTAATACATTAGGATTATATCTTGATGATTCTTCTTCGATTACAGATGCAGCAACATCTCTTGCTGGACGTTTATCGCTTGTTAATCTAACAGCCATAGAAACAATTGCAGCTTCGATTGGAATATCTACTCCTTGAAGTCCATCTGGAAGTCCTCTTCCATTATAAGTTTCACATGAATACTTAATTATATTAGAAGCAATTTTTAGTTCATTAGGTTCAACTAAGATTGCTTTGATTATATCTAAACCAAATTTGATTTCTTCTTGAACAAACTCTTTAGTTAATGGACGAGTATTGTCCATTGCAATAGAACCAATATTATATAAATAACAAGTATTAGTTATTGCTTTAACAAATGTATCATCAATATTTAAACTTGGCATAGTAATTTTTAATTCATTAGTAATTGCTAATGTATAATCAGTTATCTTTCTAGATGTTTGTGAATTATGAATGTTTTTAACTATATTAGATATTACTACATCAAGTTCTCCACTAGATGATTTATTTTCTTTTAATTCTTTAGCTTGATTAGTTACCATACTTTGTAGAGTATTTCCTGTTTCATATAATGAAATAATCTTAGAGATACGTTTCTTAATATTTTCTGTATTAAATGGTTTTTCAAGCATGTCTACGATATCGTACTCATAAACTCTTTTTCTTGTTTGAGGGGACTCATCACCAGAAATAATAGCTACTGGAACTTTATTAAGAAGTCTATATTGTTTTAAATAATTTAATACATCAAAACCATCTTTACCAGGCATTATTAAATCAAGTAAGATACCTACGATATTTAATCTATCATCATTAAAGTTATCACTTAGAATGTTTTTATTAATAATACTTATAGCTTCTTCACCATTCTTAGCCATAACTATTTCATAATTATCAACAAATATTCTTTTTAATGAGTTTCTAATAACTGCTGAGTCATCAACAATTAATACACATTTTTTCATTGAATTACTAGTTTGAGCTATCTTAGTAGATAATACTTTATTAAGTTCAGGATTATCTACAGAAACTTTATTAAATACTGAATTAATATAATCTCTTGTATTATTTAATTCAAAACCACCATTACCTTGAGCTGCAAGTGTATTATTAACTTGAAGAATAGCATTACCTATTTGATCTCTTTCTTCTTGAAGTGCTGTCTTATATTCACCAACTTGTTTTTCAAGTTTAATAGTATGTTCTTCCATATCAGTAAGTCTATCATTAACATCTTCACTCATCATGAAAATAAGTTTTCTATTTTCAAATGGTAAATAGTTAATAATATTTTGATACCATCTATATTCTCCAGTCTCGCAAAGTCTTCTATATTTAACTTTAGATTCATGAATGCCTTGTGAATATAAACTTTCAAGTTTAGTTAATGAAAGACCATTAAAGTATTCATCTACTTCTTCAGGTTTAATTCTTTTTGTTTCTTTATCAATAAAGTCAGTATATGTAATTACTCCCTTTATTTTTAATGCGTTTGCAACGTTAAATTCAAAACAATATACTTTATCGTTAGGAATATCAATTGCATAAAAATCACTATAATTTGAGTTAATTATTCTAAGAAGTTGTTCCACTAATGCTTTTTCATTTATTTCATTCATATTAAGACACCTCTATTCTCTTTCATTTTAACATTAAAATTGAAATTTCTAAAGATGGTTTTATTATAAATAAAAAAATCAAACATAAATGTTTGACTCTTTATATATAAATGGTGCCAACTGCAGGAATCGAACCCGCAACCTACTGATTACAAGTCAGTTGCGCTACCAATTGCGCCAAGTTGGCTTACAAATCAATTATAACATTGATTTATAAAAATACTAACATTTTTTTAAATTTTTGTATTCATCTTTTGATAATTGTAAACCATATAATAATCTTTGATTATAATCATAAGTATTTGAATCTAAAATAAAACTTGTTTCTTCATCTTCATTATATATATTTATACAATCAGGAATTAAATCTTCGTCTAATAATAACATATTCATATAGTCATATGATGGAGAATTAGTTACATTGTCTAATAAAGAATAATGTTTAATAATTGCTGAATTAAGTTTATTAGTATATAAGTGTTTTTGACCATGTATTAAGATATTATTAATATCAGTATTTTTTAATTCTTCAAGAACATCATTAATAGCTCTTAATGAAGTTATTTCTGCTCTTCTCTCAAAAGGAGCTAAATCATGATATTGTTCATAAATATGTCCATTATAATAAAATCTTATTTCAGCAATTATTTTTTTTATTATATTAAATCTAGATACTATTTCTTCATTTGAAGCTAGTTCTGATAATAATGTAATTATATTAGTATTCTTATCATCTGTTTCTTTTTCTAATAATATATGATCTACTTCATGCAAAATTTGTTGAAGTAATAATAAGTTATATGTAAAAGAATTACTTCTTATTCTTGATTTCTTTCTTAAGTTATCATTTATTGATTCTACTTCTTCATTTATATAATACTTGTTAATAAATAATGTATAGCTGGCTGGATCATAATATGGGTCTTCATCCATATTCTTTTTAGTAGGATATTCAATATTTTTTACATAATCAATTAAACCATATTGAGAAACTAATATGGTAAGAATATCTACAATAAAATTTTCATCACCTAATTGTTTCTTTTCCTCATACTCATTTATGATTCTTGCTATTTTTTTATACATATTATAATCTCCTGTTAATGGGTTATTATATTCGTATGATATAAAAAAGTAAATACATAGTTTTCACTATGTATTTTTTTAAAATGGTGCATATAATCTAAGTAAGAATTTAGTAAATGATACATTATCAGATATATTTAATCTTGCTACTTTAAAGTCATCATCACTTTTTCTTGCTTTTCTATATTCTTTACCTGGTCCAAAACCAAAAGCTAATTTATAATTATTGTTTTTTAATTCATTAATAATTGTATCATTATAAACTCCGAATGGATGAGCGTAATATTCAAAGTTACCTAATGTATTCATTGTTTTAACATCATTTTTTATTTCTTCATCACTAAAGTGTGTTACATCCATTCCATGCATATTATAAGAATGAGATTGGAATTCTATGTTTGGATATTCAACTTTACATTTATCTATTAATTCTAAAGACATATAGTCATAATATCTTCCTTCACTCTTACCTACATCTTTAGCTGCAGAACCAATATAGAATACTGTGGCATTTATATTATATTTTTTAAGAATTGGAAATGCATACATATAATTAGATAAAGCACCATCATCAATAGTTATAACTACTGATTTTCTAGGTACTTTCAATTCTCCTTTTTTCCATCTATAGAATTCATCTAATGTAAGTGTTTTATATTTATGGTCATGAAGATATTTCATTTGACGTTCAAATTTAGAAATATCATTTATAAATTCATGATTATTCTTATCTTTTTCTTCTAGTTCTGATTCATCTTTATAAAACGAATGATAACCTAAGATAGCAATCTTTTGTTCATGATAAAAAATACTATTTAGAATAGCCATAACAACTAATAATATACCAACAATAATTAATAATCTTCTCTTCATGTTAAAACCTCAATAACTATTATAATACAAAAATAAAAAAAGACCCAGGGCTTCGAAAGATTCCTGGGTTCGTTAATATTAAAATAGATTATTTTTTATAACAAAGCAATACTAAATATTAAAAATCATAAGAGTTCTTTAATTTTATTTATCAAGGAATTCTTAATTATTTCATCATCAACTAAAGTTATAGAAAATGTTTTATATCCTATTCTATTTATACTGGCACCACAATGATAAACAATCGTATTGTCTATAATGAAATACCTGTCATGATAATCATCATTATAAATTACATTTAAATTTTTATATTGCTCTTTATATTTTTCGATATCTTTTTTACTTAATAAACTACATTTCTTTACTATTAATATAATATTAACATCAAGTTTTCTAATAATATCCAAAACATTTTTATCAGCATAAGCATCAATTATAATTAACTCCTTATATGCCGACTTAAATATATCTAAAATTTTTGAATAAGCATCATAAATCTGCCCATTATAATATATTTCATTAACTACTTTCTTCTCATCAAATTTTCTAAAAGAGTCCATTAATAGTTTAATATTTCTATCATGATCAAGAATTTTTTCTTCTATATTAGATATTCTTCGATTATCAATACCGATATAATATCTCATTGCAACGAAAGCATCCATTATATTAATACTAATTCTAGTTGCAACTTCTGTACGTAAAATAGTTGCCAACATAGCAACACCCTGTTCAGTAAATACTCTAGGATTTTTAAATCTACCTCCTCTTTTCTCTTTTTTTTGGTCAAAATATTTGACCAAAAAACTTTTAGATTCATCATCATTTAATTTCCACGAGAATCTCTCAGGAAATTTATCAGGATTATTTTTAACCGCCTGATTTATTTCTTTAGTACCATTTTTACACTTATATAATATCGCAAGATCACTATCTAACATAACTTGCCTTCCATTTATTTCATAAATCAAATCTTCAATTCTATTAACATTTACTATATCAATATTCATTATACAAAACCCTCACCTTATAAATGTATTAAATAATAATAGAATTATTAAATATATGGAGGAGATATTCTTAACAAGAATATTATTATTCAACCAAACTATAAACATTATTTAATACAATTTAATTGTATCATACAAACGTTCGCTTATAAAGAAAAAAAGACCCAAGGATTCGAAAAATTCCTGGGTTCTAATCAATAATAATATACCTTTTATTATAATTACAGACAGTATAATTTTATAACATATATCTTTTTATAAAACTTTGAAGTCAAAATTTTTGACTTCAAAAAATCATAATCTTCTTTAATCAATATTTTATTTCAATTTTAGAAAAAACATCACCTAATGATGAGTGAATAACTAAATCTGCATTATTATCATATTGAGTAACCATATCATTAATTATTACTAAATGTTTACCATTAAAGTATCTAACAAGTGATGCAGCTGGATAAACCATTAGAGATGTTCCTGCTACTATTAAAGTATCACATTTAGATATTACATCTATTGCTTTTTCAAACTCTGGTGTAAGCATTTCACCATAAAGTACAACATCAGGTCTTATAAGTCCTCCACATTCACACTTAGGTATTCCACTACTTTTAAATATATAATCACTAGGGTATTCTTTTTTGCATTTAGCGCAATAGTTTCTTAAAACAGTACCATGAATATTTAAAACATTCTTAGATCCTGCTTTTTCATGTAATCCATCAATGTTTTGAGTAACTATTGCTTTTAGTTTACCAACGTCTTCTAAGTCTTTTAAAAACTTATGAGTAATGTTTGGTTCAATATTTTCATTATTTAAAAACTCTCTATAGTAGTTATAAAACATTTCAGTATTTTCAACTAAACAGTCATGACTTAACAAATACTCAGGAGGATATCCTTTATAATCAGTTTTATATAATCCATTCTTACCTCTGAAGTCTTTAATACCACTTTCAGTTGATACACCAGCACCACCAAAGAAAACAATTGTTTTTGATTCATCAATAATCTTTTGTAACTTTTTAATTTCTTCTGTCAATTTAGTCACCTCTATAATTCTATTATATACTAAAACTAATTATAATATGATATGATAATTATGATAAGGAGTTGTTTATATGGATTTTAATGAATGGTTAACTTTAGTTATTATTCCAATTGTGGCATCTGCTATTGGTGGTGCTTTAACTGTTTGGGGTGTAATATTAACAATTAAAGAAGATAATAGAATTAGAAAAGAAGATATTAGAATTCAGAATGAACCACTATTCTATATATTAGATCCTAATCAAGATTATGATACTGCTAACATTAAAGAATTTGATTTTAAATCAGTTGAACAAGCAAGTGGATACATTCAAATACTACTTAAAAACACAGATAAAACACCGTTTGTATTAGAATATATAAATATAAATGGTAAAACTTATTTACCTCAAAATGGTACAGTAGTAGATAAAAATGATTTATTCTATTTAAATGTACATACTAATGATAATTTAATGACTAATAAAAAGAATACAGCTTTTATAGCTATCAAAGATGTATTAAATATAGAATACAAATATAGATTAAATTATTCTAAAGAAAAGAACTACTTTGCTAGTGGATTATTAATTGATGAATAAAATGTAGACATTGTCTACATTTTTTTATTAAAAAAATCATATATGGAAATATATGATTTAAATATTAGATTTCTTTTAAAGCATCATTATATTCATTTGGTTGATAAGCACATAATAATACTTTTATATCATATTCAGGATAATCTTTAATAAACTTATTATAAGCTTCAATACATTTTCTTGTAGATACTCTGACAGGATCTTTTAAAGATCCTCCAAATATACCAGCACTAATTAAAGGAAATGATATTGAATGTAAATTATTTTCTTTTAAACATACTAAAGCATTATAATAAGCATTAAATAAATCATCTATATTTGCATCTCTCCTATTAAAGTCTGGACCAACTGCATGTATTATCTTTTTACAGTTAGTAATATTAAATGAATCAGTAATAACTGCATCTCCATCATTAAGTGGTGTTTTATGTTTACTGCAAGCTTCACTTAATTCTTTCCAACCTGCCTTTGTAAATATTGCACCACATACTCCACCACCATTTAAAAGTCCTCTATTAGCTGCATTTACAATTGCATCTACTTCTTGATTAATACTTGATCCATTAATTATTTTAAAACTACTCATATTATCACCTAAATATATTATACTATTTATTAATATAAAAAGAAGAACCAATTAGTTCTTCTTTAGAATTACGTATAAGTTATAATTAATTCTTTTTTGCTAAGTATAAAGCAGCAATAGCAATTGCAAGTACACTTACATAACCAATAATTGCATCTCCAGTTTTTGGGTTAGTTGTATCTGTATAACCAACTGCATAACTTGAGAACTTATCAGTTTCGAAAATAAGTTTTCCATCTTTATATGTAGCTTCAATTACTTCTGGTTCTTCACCTTCGTGTGTTCTAACAATGAAGAACTTTCTTGTAGTATTTGCAGGGATATTTTTTAATGATTCTGGTGCATCAACTGAAATAGTTAATTTATCATCTAATTTGTTGATTTTACCAATTAAATCATCATTAGCAGTAAGTAATAAATCAATATCTAAGAATTCTACTACTGTACCATTAGTTACACTATTCTTAATCTTGTTAACTAATGCAGAATCTAAGTCTGATTCTTTAACTACTTTAACATCTAATTTTGCATCTACGTTTTTACCGTGTTCAAGAGCTTCTATTATATTATTTCTAGTAGTTGCATCAGTGTATTCGTTATTATTATCTTCAATTGCTTTTTGAATAACATTACCAACAATTACATTCATGACGTCAATGACTGCTTCACCTTCATTAGCATTCGCTTGGTAATCAGTTGCTTCAGATAAGTCTTTAACAACAGCTAAGAATGTTTTAGTAATAGCACCATTCTTAGTTTCACCTAATGTAACAGTTATATTAGATGTTCCGTCTTTAAGACCTTTTAATACATTATTTTCTACAGATACAACAGTTTTATCAGCTATATCATATTTAACATATTTTTCATAATTTGTAGGTACATTCTTTGCAAAATCATATTCTTTATCTTTAATCAAGAATAATACATCATTGTCATAAGCAACCATCTTTGAAGGTAATACATAGAAATGTTCATCTAAATTATAAGAAGCATTTCCATCTTTTAAATAATTTCTAATATCAATATATTCTGGATGACTAGCAAAATATTCTGCACTAGTAGCTTCAGTAATACCAGGGTTTAAATATCTACCACCATCGATTGTTAATTGACCTTCTAATCCGGCATCAATAGACCATTTTCCATGGAAGTCGATATTTTTAATTTCTAAAGTTGTCTTAACTACAGGATATTTATCTAAATCTTTGTCTGCTGCTGACCAATAATCTAATTCAAGATATCCATTAATTTCTTCATCAGTTTCAATAACAACTTGTGCTCCATTTGGATAACTTTCAGCTGCTCCCCAACAAGCATCAATTGCTCTTGCATGAGTTTTATCATTAACTTTAATTGATGTACCTGGACCGATATAAACACTACCATTATTATTACTTATAGCATAGAACCAATCATATGTATTATCTGATGCATCAATAGTAATATCTCTAGTTGTTAAATTCGCATAGTTTTGAATAAACATTCTTGAACGATAGTAATATGTTTCATTATTGTATTCATAAGTAGTTGTTCCAGTATCATTACTAACCTTTAAATGGCCATTTTTTAGTTCAACTGTTGCACCTTCCATGAATCTAAATGAAATTGTTCTTGTTTTAGGAGAACCAACAAATGGTGCTTCAGATTCATATTTGTTTCCACCAAAATCAATTACTACATTTTGACCTGCTTCAACTTGAACACCAGGTCCTTTATAATTTTCTGTCATCACAATAGTTGTCTTAGTTCCATCAGTAGGTACAGCAGCAATTGCATCTACTAATGAATCATACTCTACTGAACCAATTTTAAATGGTTTAGCAGAAACGCTAGTGATCCCTACAAAAACTAGCGCACACAAAAACAAAATTTTCCTTTTCATATAAACTTAAACTCCTCCTACTTTAAATATAGCACAATATACTTAAAAATCAATAATCATTTTCATATTTACACTTTTAAATGGCAACCATTAATTATTTAATTGTTTTAACAATAAAAAAGAGTAATTTTTTAATTACTCTTCTGATTCTTTTTTATGTTTTTTATTCTTCTTATCTTTTTTAGATTCTTTATCAGGATTAACTTTCTTAATCTTTTTAATTACAAATATAATAGCTGCTAGTAAAAGAATAGCTATTACTGCAATTATAATTATAATTGTTGATTTAGATTTAATTGGAAGCATAATATATACACTCATATTACCTGATGGAGCTGATACTAATACAGCGTATACACCAGCTCCTGCTTCAAGATAAGTTATAACTGCTTCAGGATCTTGTGCGATAGCATTAACTACGATATCTTTTTTAGATTTAGTATTGTAATAGTATAAATGTACTCCGCTATCAAACTTTTCTGTTAATGTAGCATTTTGCATTGTTAATGATGCAAGAAGTGCATTTGTACTTGATTCACCATTAAGAATCTTTGCTCTAACTACATTTATAGTATATACTTTTTCAGTTTCATCTTCTGCTTTAACTGAGATTGTATATATGTTGTTACCTACACCTAGACTTTCAGGTCCATTGAAGTTAACAACTGCATATTTCTTATCACTTACTTCATATGTTAAATTAATCTTTTCAACTTCATATGGAAGATAAATAGCATAATTAGTATTATTACTATCAAATGCTGGACTTAAGATTCCTAAATCAGTTGTTAGACTAACTAAATTATTATCAGTATTTAATACTTTATTTGGATCTTTTCCTCTTTTAGCTGAGATAGTATAAGTTTTTCTTTCTCCATTTTCAGCTGTTACAATAATACGAACTTCAGTAGTTTCTTCAGCAGTTAAACTATTATTCTCAATTTTAACACTTGCTTTAGAATCTTTTGTATTAGCTTTAATATTTAAACTAGAAACTGAATAAGGTACTTCGATTGAATAAGATGTATTTCCTGATGAGAATCCAGGAGATAAATTACCATCTGAGATACTTAATGAAGATAATGAGTTTTCACTACTTCTATTATCTTTTCTAGTTACATTAATTGTATAAGTGTTTGTATTACCAGCAGGTGCTTTAACAGTAACACTTATTTTATTATTACCATAATTAAGATTTTTATTACCTGTTCCTGAAACTGATGCTCCACCATCTTCAGCTGAAGCACTTACATTTACACTTGTTACATTTTCAGCAACTGAACAACTATAATTAGTATTACCTGCACTAAAGTTAATTGAACAATTTGAAACAGATAAACTCTTTAAGTTAGCATTTCTACTTTTAGGAGCAGCAATATTAACTGTTCCTGCACTAGCACTACTTGGAATTTTATTTGTTTGTTGGTTATTCATTTCTGGTTTAAGCATCGAAACTTTAGTTGAACCAACTGTTTTTGCTGTAAATGAACAAGTTGCAACAGTTCCAGATGTAAATCCGTTTGAATAAGTAATATCAACTAGTCCAAATCTTGCTCCATTGATACTACCACCTAATTTTCCTGTAGAAGAACATCCGTTAAATGTTAAATAATTACTATCATAAGTTAAGTCTCCGCCTAATGAAAAAACTTTTTCAGTAGAACTAATACTTACATTTAATTTAAAGTTATCTCCTTGAGTTACATTCGCACTTGAAATAGATACGGTTGCACCCGCAAATACTCTTGGAGTAAATAAGTTTAAACTTAAAACAACAAATAATGAAATAAATAATTTTTTATACACACTTCTCATATACTCTCACTCCTATTGTCAATATTATTATATTATATCGTGTAAAGTTATGCATTAAACTGTGGTTTTTCTTAACGTTTTATTTACAAAAAAATAGAAGTAACTTAGTTACTTCTATCTATTTGAATGATCTCTTCTACGAAGTTCTTCTTTTTTTCTATTTAATTCTTCTTGTTCAAGAAGCATTTTTAGTTTTTCTGGATTCTTAGTTTCTAATCCTTCTTCGATAGCATCAATAAGTTCATCCTTAGTTACGACTTCATCATATGGATCGTATGGAATTTCTTTAGGTGCTTCATGAGTTGGGATTGCAATTGGTTCAGGTTCAACTGTTGGATTTAATGCTTTCATTACTTTTGCATCTGAATTTTCTACTTCAACATCTTTTTGAACAGTTGAATCTTGGTTAAGAATACCATTTGGATAAACTGTATCATCATCAGTTCCATTTCTTGAACCGAAGTTAAATTCTGGTTTGAAATCAATTATTGGAGCTTGTTCAACTGGTTGATTTTCTCTCTTTCTTCTTCTGGCTAGTAATAATAGTATTAAGAAGAATGTTAATAATAATCCACCAATAATACCTGCTACAATAGCAAATTGTCTATAAGTTAATCCAAGAATCTTTTTAGGTTCTTTATATACTGATAAAGTATATGTTCTTGTATAACCTTTCTTATCAGTAGCTGAAATTAAAACTGTATTCCAACCTTCTTTGAAGTTTTCGTTTCCGTAAGTCTTAACTGTAGTTCCTTCAGGAGCTTTAGGGTTAAGATCTAATTTATCAGTACCACCATCTACATTAACTGTATATCCTAAGATATCTGGATCAAATTCTGGACTTAATTTAACTCCGCCACCTAATCCAATATCAGTTAATCCTGTATCATCTTCATCAGTAGTTCTTGTTACGTTGAAGATAATTGTTCTTGTAGTACCATCTTCAGCTTTAACTGTAACAGTAACAACATTTACTTTTCCAACTTGGAAATTTTCATTACCTGTTACTGTATAAGTAGCTTTAGAATCTTTTAAATATAATGATAAATCTAGTTTATCAACATCGTATGGAACTGTTACATTGTAAACATCTTTATCATTTGAGAATTCTGGATCAATAGTATGTGGTGATCCAATATTAATTGATGTTACACCAGTTTCATTTGAAGGTTTCTTAGTAGTCTTTGTTGTTGTAGATTTATCACCTTTCTTAGTTGTTCCTGTTGGAGCAGTAGTACCAGGTTTACTAGGTTTAGTTACGTTAATTGTATAAACTCTCTTAGAACCATTTTCTGCTGTTACTGTTACTGTAACAGGATTTACTCCAGCTTTTAAGTTAGAAGCACCACTAACTGTTACAGATGCTTTTGAACTATTAGCAATACCTGCTACATTGATAGAAGTAACATCTTCTCCTACTTCCATACTATAACTTGTTTTATCTTTATCAAAACCAGTAATAGTTGTTCCACCAACAGTTAAATCTTTTAATGAATTATCACCGTCTTTAGGAACTTCTGGAGCTTGTTTATTAATTGTTATTGTATAAACTTTTGGAGTTCCATCTTCAGCTGTTACTGTTACTGTAGCTGTTGAACTATCACCTGTTAAAGTGAAATTACCATCTCCACTAATTGTTTGTCCAGCATGACCTTTAGTAACAACAATTGTAACAAATGTTGCTGTTGAAGGTACTGTTACTGTGTAACTTTGAGTATCAGCATTAAACGAAGGACTCATTGTATATCCACTAACACTAATACTTGCTGGTTTAGCATTTGGGCTTGGTGTAGGTGCTGGTGTAGAAGTAGATGAACTACTTGCTGCAGCACTTGTACTAGTAGTAGTAGATGAGCTTGTAGCTTTACTTGTACTAGTTGATGAACTAGTTGCTCCACCAACTGTTACTTCTTTTCCAGTAACTGTAGCATACAATTTATTAGTAGCCTTATCATTAATCTCCATTGTGTTTGCACCTTTTGAAGTTTGAATAGTTACTGTTGTTTTACCAGCAGCTAATCCTTCAAATTCACATGAGAATAATGCTAGGTTTCCTCCTACACCTGTTTCATATTCACCATCATAAATGGCAATCTTTTTAGATGTAGCATTAACCTTTCCTGAAAAGTCTTCAATGTTTGATGAGTTAGTACACTTATTTAGTTTTAGAATTGTATCATCAAAACTAAGTACACCACCCATTGAATAGATTTTACCATCACTAGTATCAAGAGTACCGGAATTGATTGTTAATGTAATCTTTCCTCCGACTGCAACTGATGAACCACCAGTGATATTAGCTGTTGAGCCTCCAGCAGCAAATACTACTGCTGGAATATTACTCAACACGACGATTATAGCAAGCGCATAACCTGTAAGTTTTTTAAATACTGTCTTTAATGTTTTCATATCTAATCTCTCCTCCTATACAACTTATTTATGATAAGGTAGCGTTAACGTTTCTAAGTAATGATTTAGAATCTTAACTACATCTGTAATTGTTATTTCATTATCATCACTAACTTCTGCTGCCTCTAGGTATGCACCTGTTAATACTAGGGTTTCTAGGTAATGATTCAATGTCTTAACAACATCTGTTACTGTGATTTCACCATCACCATTCGTATCTCCCTTTATTACTAAGATTTTACTATCTTTTTCAACTTCGTTTATATATAGTTTTAAATACATTCCTGTACCAACTAGTTCACTATCTTCAAGTTCTACTAGTGTACCAGGATTATCTGGATCTTGTTCTTTTAATATCTTAAGTTTAATATTATCATTTGCAAATTGATCTTTAATTTGAGTTGGAGTCTTATCTGGAGATATTGAAGTAATATATCCATCATATTCTTCAGGTACTATATGGATTGGTTCATCTGAACCATCTTCAGTATTTGAAGTAATTAATTCTCCGGCACCTTCTTTAAAGATATTTACATAGTAGTATGCTATATTACCATTTTCTGCTGTTACTGTAATTGAAACTTCTCTAGTTCCAGATTGTAGACCAGTAATAGTATGAACTGCTGGGAATGTAGTATACTCTGTACCATTAGATCCACCTACCATAATTGTTACTGTAGGAACTTCTGGGTTAATAGTAATTGTTTCACTTAACTCTTCTTCACCAACTGTATCAGTATAAACATAGATTTCTCTATCGAATACTGGATCAGCAAGTTCATTAGCAGTTTGAGTTAATGTACCATTAGCTACTGTGATGTATTCAAGGAATGCATTTGAACTAGCAACTTTGTTATAGTGAATATTATAATTCTTAATTGTAGTTCCATTTGGAGCAATTACTTGAACAGTAACTACACCTGCATTTGTTTCCTCTTCAGGTATTGTTATATAACCTTCTTCATCAGGAGTAACTTTTACTCCTTTAACAAGGATTGAAGTAGATGAACCACTTTGAGTAGTTTCATATGTTACTTTAATCTTGTTAGTCTTTTTATTTAAATCACCAATATGGTAGTCTGTTACATCTTTTTCAAATGTTGTAGTTGTATATCCACCTTTGGATACGAATGGATAATCAACAACTTCAAGTGATTGTAATGTAGCATCACTATTTGCTGCAGGTTCAGCTTTACGAACTATTACGCTATAAGTTTTACCTTCAGCATCTTCATCTTGAGGTTTAACAACAATTGATAATGGATAATCTTTACCAGCTTCATCTAAACCAGTCATTCTATAAACATAAGGTACTGCTTCAGATCCTGCTACTGCAGATCCACCATTAATTAACATGTATGCTAAATTACTTTCAGTATATAATGTGAAGTTAACTTCAGTTACTTCTTCACCTATAAGTAATACATACTCAGTTGTTGTTTTAATAAAGTCTGTTGTGAATGTTCCAACATCTGATCCTAAGTAAGCAAGATATGCATTACTTGAACGAACCTTATTGTAATTGATTGTATAATCTTTAGGAGTTATACCATCGGCTGCAACTACATGAACTGTAATTGAACCAGGTCCAACTGATGGAGGTATTTCAACAACGTTACTTGTTTGTAAGTTACCATTTACATAGAACTTAATACTTGAAGTAGTATTAGTTGCTGCAGCAATTACTGTTAATCCAGTTACTGAATAATCAATATCACCAATACTATAAGTAGTAATTGCTGGATTAAATGCTGTGTTTGTTCCAGTGAATGGATATCCTTGAACATATAGTGTTGAAAGTGAAGCATCATTACTTAGAGATTCTCTAACTTCGAATGTATATTCTTTATGAGATTCACCATCTTCAGCTAATGTTCTAATTGTAATTGATGTTGTATCAGCTAAATTATATTCTCCATTACCTTCTGTAATAATAGTTGTATCAACTGTAGGTACAGCTTGAATTGAGAATGTTGATACACCATGTGGTACATATAATATGTAGTTATATACTTCTTTTGAAATATATCCACTTAATGATGCATTTACTAGGTTAACACCAGAAATTGTTGCATCACTTGATTTTGGTTTAAATACTCTTAATGTATAAACATTTTCTTTACCGCTAGCACTAGTTACTGAAATGTTATAAATAGTATATTCATTTGTTACTAATGTTTTCTCTTCATCTTTAACAACAGTTGCAGTTGAATCTTTAGCAATTGCTGTTACATCGCTTGGAGAAATCTTTGACTTAGTAGCTTTAACAGTAACAGTATATTCATTAGTATCCATATTAAATGAAGGATCTAATGTATAACCACTAACTGTTAGCATACTTAATCTATTTTCATCACTAGCTTTTCTAGTAACATGAATATTATAATCTTTTGGAGTTCCGTCTTGAGCAGTTACTGTAACTGTACAAGTATTTGCTCCAACTTTTAAATCACATGTTTTAAATCCTTTAACTGAAGCATCTTCTGGATCTTCAAGTGTTCCACCAATAACTATTGATGCTTTTTCATTTGGAACATCATCTAATGTGTATTCTGTTACATCAGGATCAAAACCATAAATTGTTTCATCATCAACTGTTAAATCTGTTAATGAATTAAATGGTTTTGGTAATCTTACTAATGTTAATACGTAAGATAATGGCGAACCAGCTTCACTTTGTACTCTAATTGTTACTGTATGAGATCCAACTGAGATATCTCTTTCACCTAATGCTGTAGCAGCATTTGTAATTGTTGCTCTTGGATCAGTAACTTCAGCAGCAATATTAATCTTACTAATATTACCAGGAATTGTTACCGTATAAGCAGCAGTTTCAGGTGAGAATCCTTCAGTTGTACCATCTTCAGTAGCAACTAATGTATATTCTTTATAAGTTCCTGCAAGTTCAGTACCACTTGATACTGTAATACTCTTTAATGTATTAACTGCTGATGCACTTCTTACTACATTTAAGTAGTATGTTAAGTGGTTAGAACCATCTTCTGAAGTAACATGTACTGGGAATGTAGCATTACCAGTAAATGTTATTTCTCCAGTACCAGTAATTTGTGCATTTTCTTCAGTAGGTACTGCAGTAATCTTAACTGTATTATAAGTGTCTGGAATTGTTACTGTATAAGTTAATGCACTTGGATCAGCATTATCTGGTATAAAGCTTGGATTAAATGATCCACCTTCTACAGTTAAACTATGTAATGTAGCAACATTAGATTTTTCTCTTGTTACTCTTAATGTCTTAGTTCCTGTTGTACCATTTTCAGCTGTTACTGTGATAACAACATCAGTAGTATTTTGTGATGAAAGTGGTGTTTCAGTTAATGTATATGATGCTAATGCATCATAGTTAGTAGCTCCAGGTGTTGGAGTAACCACTACATTGCCTGTATTAGCAGTTATTACACTATTAGGAACTGTTACTGTCCAGATATCACCAGATCCAGTATATGAAGCACTTACACCTGCAAGTTTAATTCCATCAATTGATGTACTATCATTTTGTCTTCTTGTTATATGTAAGTAATAGTAACCTTTTGTTGTTGCATCATCTGCTGTTACTGTAATTGTAATAATATTTTCACCAGTAGTTAAGTTAATATCTCCGTTACCTTCAACTTTAACTTCACTATCAGGGTCAACATCATGTACTGTACCTACAACATTTACTGATGTCTTAGTATAAGATACATCACCTTCAACATAATAATGTTTAGGTTCAAGTCCATCAGAATCTTGTGCATATACATTATTATCAATTACGATTCTTTCTAATAATGCATCTGTTTTATGTTTTCTTGTTACTTGTACATAATAATCTTTTGTTGTATTATCTTCTGCTCTTACTGTGATTGTAATTGTTTGTCTACCAATAGTTAATGGGAATGGTAAACTTAAATCTGTATCTATTGAAGCTTTACCAGCATCTTGTACAGTTGCACTTAAGAAGATTTCTGTTACATCTCCTTCAACTTCAATATTATTTAATGTGATTGCTGGATTAAAGTTATTAATTGTTTTCCATGAATCAGTAGCTTTTTCTTTATAAGAGATATCAGCTAAGTTATTATTTGAAGATTTTGCTCTATTAACAATAACTGTATAGTTTCCTTTATCTGAACCATTTTCAGCAGTTACTTCAATTGGAATTTCTACATGACTTTCATTAGCAGGCATTGAATTTGTAATTGGACTTGTTGGATCAGTAGTTCCACCAGAAGTTAATGCATCACCTGCAAGTGTAATTGTATATCCATTTGTTGATGTTGGTACGTCTAACGTACATGTAGTTGAATCTGTGAAGTAGCAATATAATTCTCTATTATTTTCACTTTCAACTGTAGATGAAACTTTAAGAGTCACACCACTCAATGTTGTTACATCAGATTTAGTTCTCTTAACGATAATTGTATATAATGTAGTTTCTCCACTTTCAGATAATACTGACATTGTAATTTCATTTCCAGCATCTTGAGTTGATAATGGATTAATTGTTGCTGGACTATAACTTGCTGTTGCTCCAGCTGGAAGTGTTACTGAAATATCAGTTGAAGTATCTAATGAAGAATCACTATTAGGAAGTGTTACTTCATAAGTTCTTTCTTGTCCTTCTACTGGTTCGGCATCTTTACCTTTAACTTTTAGATCACTAATTGATGCATCAGTATTTTTCTTTCTATTAATTGTTAATGTATATGTCTTAGTTGTTGTAGTATTGTGAGCAATACCAGTAATAATAATTGTATTTGTACCAGTTGATAAATTAGCAGTTGCTACATAAAGGTTACCTTCACCAGAATATGTATTAGCAACATTTGATTGAGTAACTGTACCCTTTTCATTAGTTACAGAAGTAATAATTGCTGAACCAAGTTCATCATCAGGTGTTACTTCAAATTCAATAGTTGTTTGATCATATTCAACAGTTGGTAATGTATAACCGCCATTTTCAGCTGTATAACCTATTATTGTTTCAAAAGGATCAGAACTATCAAATCTATATTTAATAAATTTATTTAAAGCATTATTTCTCTTTTGTCTATTAATTGTTAAGTTATAATTTTGTGTTTGTTCATTTTCTGCTTGAACTGTAATAACTACTGCATTATCACCAAATTCCAAATCAGCATCAAATGTAAACTCTCCACCAGCAAGTTCACCAGAAACTGAAACTGCAGTTCCATTTACTCTTGCTGTTTGAATAAATGCTTTACCAATATCAGTTACTGTTGCTTTAACTGTTACTGATTCAACTGTACCAAGTTGAGTATTAGTGTAATTATTTTCACTTGGAGTAAATGAACCTACTGTTGCATAAGTTCCATCTGGATTAGCTTTAACTGCTAAATCACTTAATGTATTAACAGAAGATTTAGTTCTTTTTACAGTAATCGTATATACATTTGTCACTTGATTATCTTCAGAGATAATTGTGTATGATAATTCTTTAGTTGATTGTGTTGATGGCATATCATAAACTGTTCCATGATTTGGTGTAAGTGTTGCACCTTCAGAGAACTCAAGTGTATCAATAAATCCTGTAGTTGATGTTGGAACACCAATCTCACAAGATCTTTGAGTTGAATTCATTGTACATTCTGCAGTAGCACCAACTGTTGCTCCTGAAATACTTAATGTTACTTTTGTAATAATAGCTTCATGGTTAGCTGCACGTTGTACATATAATTCATATTCTTGTTCAGTACCATCTTCTGCTTTTACTGTAAATGTAAACACTTTTGGGTCAGTAGTCAAAAGATCACTTAATGCACTACCTTTTGTAACTGTAGCATCACTTGAAACATTAATTCCTACTTCAGCAGGTTGTAATGTTGTTTTTTGATAAGGTACTGTTACATAGTATTTATAATCAAATGGATCATTACTTGTTATTTCACCAACTTGATCAGCTACTGTAATTCCTTTAACTGCATTATCATTATTTTTAATTCTCTCTACAGAAATTGTATAATCTTGAGTAGTATTATCTTGAGCTGTAACTGTTACTGTAATTGTATTTACACCTGTAGGTATATCTACTGTACTACTAAATGTTCTATTTTCACCATTTGTAATAGTAATTGCATGATCTACATTTTTTTCATCAGTTAATTTAGCACTTACTGATGCATATTGGTTTGTCATAGTACCAGTTAAGCTTAATTGTGTTGTTGCATGTGGTACTTTTCCATCATATGTATATGATGTTGTTCCACTAGCGAATGCTGCAGTAAATCCATCACCTAGATTTAAAGCATCTAATGTTTTAATACTATATTTTTCTCTTGTTACTCTAACAGTATATGTATTATCATTTCCAGCTTCATTTACTACAACAACTTCAATTGGAGTTTCACCAAAATCTAAGTTACTAATTGTAGCAGAATTTAAATCTGTACCTGTTTGAGTACCAATTCTTGTTACTTTTGAATATTGAACTGATTTTGCTACATTAACTGTTACTGCACTTACAGCTGCAGGAATCGAAGTTGAATAATTTCTTTCATTTGCAGTAAATGAAGGAGTTAATGTTGCAGTCTTTTCAGTTCCATCATTATATTTAACTGCCAAACTACTTAAGTAGTAATTTGTACTTTGTTGTCTTGTTAAATTAATTGTATATGTACGAATTGTTCCATCTTCAGCTGTTACAATAACTACAGCAGCAGTTGTATCTGGAACATTAAATGTTGCTGATGTATTATTAGCTACACTTGTATAATCGCCAGCTGCCGGCATACCACCAGATGAATCAGCAATTGCAACTTTCGCTTTACCTACATCATTAACTGCAGCAGCTATTGTTACTTGTGATACACTTTCACCATAACTAAATGCTCCAGTTGTATATGTTTGACTAAATGCTGGTGTCAAAGTACCTTGAGGGCTACTTGTAACCGTCATAGTATTTAGTGAATTATCATTTGATAATCTATATGTATTAATTTTATATGTTTTTGTTGTTTCGTTATCTTGTGCTTTTACAACAACCTCACATGTATTTGGACCAACTGTCAAAGGACATTGTCCAGTACCACTAACAATAGTAGCATTTTCATCAGTTGTTGTTGCTGCGATTGTAATTGAAGTAACATTATTTGCCACTTTTCCTTGAGAACCATAGCTCCAAGTTTCATTAACTTCACCTGATGTATTAAATCCAGTAAATGTTACACCATTTACTTTCAAATCTTTTAAAGTAGCATCATTATTAGCTGCTTGTCTTAATATTTCAATTCTATAATTTTTACTTGTACAGCTGTTACCTTCATCATTTATATCTGTATGTTGACAATCCTCAGCTTGAACTACTACAGTTTTTACATTTGGTGTTGTACCTGATTCTGTAAATGTCCAAGGACCAGTTCCACTTGCAATTGTAGCATTACCATGATGAGCACTTGCTGTTATATTAGTACTTGTTTTATCAAATGTTGTATTACCAGTATAAACCGCAGCATAAGGTACTAAATTAATAGTCGCAGCAGGTCCCTCTGTAAGAGAAATACCACTAGCTTGTAAAGAAGATAAACTAGCATCGTTAGATAGTTTATATACATTAATTGTATATAGTTCCTCATCACCATTTGGAGCAGTTACTGAAATAGTAAATGTATTATTTCCAACACTAATACCATTGTTTTCAGACACAAGAGTTCTATCAGTTGAATCTGAATCCGCATTTAATCCAGAACTACTTGAAGTAGTAATTGTGCCACCTACATCATTAGCAACTGCAGTAATATCAATTGTTCCAACGCTTGCATCAGAAGGAATATAATATAAATAAGTTTTGTCAACTTTACTTCCACTGATAAAAGGTGTAGTTGAATCTGGTCTATATGATCTTCCTCCATACGAAACAGTCAAGCTACTTAAAGTGTTATCAGGCGAAAGCGAACCACCAGCAACCTTTGCTGTCATTGAATTAGCTGCTACATATACACGATAAGGGGATACAACATTACTTTCAAGTGCACTGACATTGCCATCAGTTTTTGTAACACCAGAATAATCTGATTTATTGCCATCTTCTGCAGGTGGAGCTCCAGTATAAGCTTGTCCTTCAATTCTGAAAGTAAATGAAGAACCAGCACTTGCATCGCTTTTTACTTTAAAACCATGAAGAGTAATATATTGGTGATTATTAATTGCACTAGAAACATTATCATCTTTAATAACACTTTCTGAGAATGAAATAGTATTTTTGTCAATATTTACACTATAGTAATACCATTTACCACCTTTTTTTTGACTTGGATACCAATCATCAGTATTAGTATACCCATACATTTCAAAATAGTTGTTGTAAATCATATTTAACACATCAGTATTATAATAAATTGTTTGGTTCATAGTATCAATAATTGAAGAACCTGTAGCTCCTTCATAATCATAGTGTTCTGCCAATAATACAATAGATCCTGCTTCAACGCTCTCATTTAGTTCTAATTTATAATTACTAAAATTCAAAAGGTTATTATCAAAAGCAATATAACACACATTCGTTAAGCCTTCGTCAGTTGAAGTATCTAGATTATAGCCGTCATCAGCAAAATCAGAAACATCTACTGTATCTAAAGCGCTCTTACTACATTTATATAACTCCAAAGTAATTCGATCAACTACACCAGTTTCCGGTGCTTGATCAGATAAATTATAATAAGTAACAGCAAAAACGGTTTTTATACCGTATATAGTTGCAATTACCCCAATAATAAGTGCAATATATATATTGACTTTTCTCTTGTTATATCGAATTTTACTCATACAAAACGCTCCCAATCATATACTTTTTTCCCTATTCTAAATAGATTATAACAAAACGATTTTATAAAGTCCACTACTCATTCAACTTTTTTTAAAATGAAATTAATATTTTTTTATAAAAAAATAAAATAGCACTTTTTTTAAATAAAGAGTGCTATTTTACATATAAATTAAAGCATTAATTTTAATGAGTTTAGATCCACAGCTGTAATAAATTCATCATAATTCAAATCTAATGCTATTTTTTGATACCAAATTGTTAGAGAATTAATGTTTGTAACCGCCTTTTTAATATAATTCAAATCAAGAGCAGTTATAAATCCATCACCGTTACCATCACCCATAACAATTACTGTTGCTTTATCTACAACTTTATCTTCAACGATAAGTTCGAGATACATTCCAGTAGCTAATATAGATGTTGAAGTAGGATCAACTTCTTCGCCATTCTCTTTATATATATGTAAGTATTCAGTTTCATTTTTAAAATTCTTCATATAATCAACAACTTTAGTACCAGCTGCAGTTTTATAAACATATTTCATGTCTTTTTCATCAACTTTAGTTGTACCTATCGAGTATGTATTTGGTTTTAAAGTAATTTCTTTATAAATAACTTTAACTGTTACATAATCAGATACGCTACTATTAAAGTCACTTGTAATAGTTACTTTTGCTGTTCCTGGAGATTTACCAGTAATAAGTCCATTAACTGCTAAATCAACATAATCAGGATTATCAACACTCCATGTTACATCTGTATATGATGTGTCAATTGGATCAAATTCATAATCTACTGATACTGACTCACCAACTCCGACTATAATTGTATGTTTTTCTAACTCAATAGCAGTTACTGCTGTTGATTTAGTAATATAGATACGAATTTTTCTTTCTTCACCATTAGTACCAGTTATTGTAATGGTAATAATGTTTTTACCTGAAGCAAGAGCTGTTTCTTCATTACCGTCAACTATAGCAAGTGGGTCTGCAGTTACTACATCAAATGAAATTGATGCAACTGTAGCTTCTACTTCCATATCATATTCTGTAACTCCATCAACGTAATTTAGAACTCCTACACTTGGAGTAATTGATGTTACTGCAGTTTTATCAGTATATGGACGAATAATTGTTACATAATAATTTGTTACTGAATTGTCTGTTCCAGTTACAACAATTGTTCTTATGTTTGTACCATACTTAAGTATAGATTTACCAAATCCTTTAACTGTTGCTCCTGGAGCTGCTGTACCACTTAAAGTGATATTATTTAACTCACTTGGCACTGTTATTGAATACTCTGTGATTGCCGGATCAAATGTTGGACTTAAATCAACATCCTCAACATCCTCAGTCAGAGTCTTCAAATAACTTGCATTTGGTGTTTCATCTTGACTTTGTCTTGTAATAACAATCGTGTAAGTTCTTGTGTAATTACTTGCTGATATTACAAATAAGTAAGCTGTATTTGTACCAACGTTCAAACTATATGTTTTATTACCAGATAATGTTGATGATGTATCAGCAACTTTACCATTTACTTGAGCATAATTAACATTATAAGGTACTGTTACTTCGTAGTATAAATGATCTCCACTAAATGCTGGATTTATATCATAATATACTCCATCACTACCTTTTACAGTAATCTTTGAAAGTTGATTACTTGCAAATGGGTCTCTTATTACATAAATAGTATATTCATTAATTTCACCATCTGGTGATTCAACTGTTACTGTTACTTCATTAGTCTTAACTTCAAGTCCATCTGGTATACCATCAGGATCACCAGTTCCATCAGGTCCATGTAAATCAGGTCCTTTATCACCAGATATATGTACCACTGAACTATCATTAGTTCTTGTATATACTACATTAACTTCTGTTACTTCATAAGGTACATGTAATGAGTATGTGTTAACATTCTTATTAAATCCTGGACTAATTTGACCTTCTTTTACCCAAAGGTTAGATAACGTTGGAGTTGTATCAATATAAATTGTTACTGTAACATTATATGTTTGTTTAGAACCATCTGCTGCCGTTACCGTTATAGGAATAGTAGTTTCTTTATCTGATAAGTAATACTCTCCTGTTCCTTCAACAGTTGATTCATCATCTTTTGGTTTTGCATTAATTCTAATCATTTGTCCATCAGCTTCACCAAGATTTACAGTATAATTTAATAATTCTTCATTAAATAATTCATTTAATGCTCCAGGTGATACTGTTAATGACATTAATTGAGTATTGCTTGAAGCTTTACGAGTAATTATAAAGTCATAACTATGAGTTGTTAATCCATCAGATGCTGTACATAATATTGAAATATTATTAACACCATAATCTAAATCAATTGATCCTAAGTTTGTACAAGTTGTTCCTGACTTAACAGGTTTACCAGTAAATAATACTGAATTTACTTTAGGTTCAACTGTAAGTGTATAAGTTTGACTTGTTGTTGAATCAAATTCAGGTACATAAGTATATCCATCAATTTCAAGGGTCTCTAAATATGGATTACTACTTACTGATAGTCTTGCCTTAATATAATAGTTTTTAGTTAAGCCAGTTGGTGTTGTTACTGTAATAGTAATTGTATTTTCACCTACTACGAAACCACCATTTCCAAATATATCTACTGTTGCATTAGGGTCAACTGGTGTTGCAGTTAAATCTAATGCTAATTCTTCATCATCAATATCAATAATATATTCTTGCGTTGCTTGAGCAAATACAAATGGATGTCCTACTGCCGAAAGTTCAGCTAAGTTAGCATTGTCTTCACCACGTTGAATTAATATTGAGTATGTATTAGGTGGAATTGTTGTATCAGCAGTATTAGTAACCGTAACATTGAACATGTTGTTACCATAATCAACTGCTTTTTCACCTGTATCTCCAGTTATTAATGTATTAGCTCCAGATGTTGCATTAATTGATACTTTATCTACTGAGTATGCAACTGATGCAGTATACATATTAACATCAGGATCAAAGTTTGGTGTTAATGCAATTGAATATTCTAAATTATCTGGATAAGTAATTGTTAAACTTGTTAATTGATTTGAGAAGTATTCATCATTCTCAACATAAATATCGAATACATAATCTTCTGTTGAATCATCTTCAGCTGTTAATCTAACAGTTACTTCATTCTTACCAGATTGTAAGTTTGAATTTCCAATAGCTTCCCAATGAGTTGTTGAAACTTTAGGAGCTACTGTGAAATGTACTGAACCACCAAGAAGTGCTTGGTGAACATGTACTTCATACTTCTTAGTTGTTGGATTAAATTTAGGCGATAATGCTCCTTCAGCAACTGAAATCATTGTTGCTGATGTATCAGAGTTCTTTTGACGTCTAAAAATAACTGTATAAGTATTTAATACATTTGCATCAGGATCTTGTAATGTTAATGTAGCAGTTACATCTTCAGTAGTTGATAATGTACCTGTTGCAGATGGATAAAATGAGTTACCTAAAACTGTTACATTTACAGGATCCTCAGCAGTACCTTTAATATAAACATTTTTAACATTATTAGGTACTGTTACTACATATTCCCTTTGTTCTGGATTGAATGGTGTATCTAATGTTAATCCATTAGACATTTCAATCTTTTCAAGTAATGGATTATAAGCTCTGTGAATTGTTATAGTATATGTCTTTTTAGTAGTTCCATCCTCTGCTGTTACCGTTAATTCAACTTCTTTATCACCATAACCTAATGCTTGATATCCTGCACCAGAAACTTTTGAAGTTGGAACAGCTTTAGTAAATCCAACATAAACACCTGAAATATCATATGGAACATAAACATCATATTCTTCTCCAGATGATGTGAATGAAGAATCTAGTGGATAATCTGTTTGAACATTTTCTCCTTCAACTTCTTTTATACTATAAACACTTAAATCACTTAAGAACGAATTACTACTTACTGGTCTTGTAGCTATAATTTGATATGTTTTTGAAGTTGCTTTACTTTGACTTAATACTTGAATACTTATTGTATTAGATCCAGTCATAAGTTCTTTATCACCAGTAATGTATACTGTTGCTTTTGGATCTTGAGGAATTGCTGTAATATTTACATTTGTAGTAGTTTCATCTACTTCTGCTTCATAATGAACTACTGATGGGTCGAAATCACGATCAAATGTAAAACCATCCATTGTTAAGCTCTTCAAATCCATATTATCAGAAGCTTCTTGAATGATACCAATTTCATAAATAGAAACTGATCCATTAATAGCTGTTGCAGTTAATTTAATAACTGTCATTCCAATATCAATGTCAAATCTTCCAGTTCCTCTAACAATTGTAGTTGGAACATCTGGAATTGCATCTATATATACATCATCTACTTCACCAGATAATTGTAGTGTATAGTTCTTTGTAGTTTTTCTAAATTTTGGTGTTAATTCATGGAATTCACCAGTAGATACTGTTATTTGTTTTAACCATGAATTAAATTCTGCTGGTTTGATGATATGAACATAATAAATCTTAATTGTTCCATCTGGTGCTGTAACAGTTGCTGTTGCAATGTTATCTTCACCACCAATTAAATAATTATAACCATTGAATTCAACCCTAGCATTTGGATCACTAGTTTTAGCTGTCATTAATACTTCATCAACACTATTTTCAATATTTATTTGATATTCGTATGTTTCAGTAGCAAAGTCAGGTTCTAGTGGATATGTTATTCTACCATCTACACTAGTAATTTTTAACCATGCAAGATTTGCATTATCTGATTCATGTCTTGTTATATTAATAGTATATGTCTTAGTTAATTTCATCATTCCATCATATACTTCAATAGTGAGTACAGTTGGGGTTGTATTTGATTTATTATTAAC
>JAEEGL015287106.1_pt1 | contig 49705 bp, 36 predicted proteins | sample 9134231 | NCBI WGS metagenome assembly JAEEGL01 (sample SAMN16246548, study PRJNA631951) | gut metagenome | biome: gut microbiome; feature: rumen; material: fiber-attached | host: Bos | place: Iran: Karaj | collected 2018-10 | reverse complement strand
TAAGAATTAGAGAATTAGTGAGCACAGGAAATTCTTTAATTCGATAATTCATGAGAAAAAATCCCGAATTAAAGAATTAGAGAATTGGTGTGCACAAGAAAATTCATTAATTCGATAATTCGTGAGAAAAAATCCCGAATTAGAGAATTGGAAAATTGGTGAGCACAGAAAATTCTTTAATTCGATAATTAGAGTGAGAAAAAATCCCGAATTGGAGAATTGGAGAATTGGTGAGCACAAGAAAAAACTTGAATTCTTTAGTTCGAGAATAAATCTCTGTGCCTTTGTATCTTTGTGTTGAAAACATTCTTGTCATTCGATAATTCGGGATAGCATATACTGTCTTTCGTGATTTTTCCCAAAAAAGAAAAAGAATTCTGCAAAATTGCATGGTGATTGGGAAAAAATAGTTATCTTTGCCTTTACAACCAAGTTTCCTCTATGAGGGAACCCCTAATGAAAGGAAAAACATCATGAACAAGAAAGATCTGAAAAAGACCATCAACGCCATCTGCAGTGACATTTTCGCCGAGTGCGTGGCGATGTCACTCTATCATGGGAAAACCGATGAAGCCAACACAGAAGCACTGTTAGCCTCTATCCTTGCCACCCGCGACGACTTTATCAGCCGCATCTCGCATCCCGAGCCAGGAATGCCCCCCAAAAAGTATTACGACCATCTGGCCAATGCTTTCGCAGAGGAAATCTCCGAAATCATAGACCACATCACTAACATGAGTGAATAGAAATGGGGGTCTGGAAGAGATTTTGCAACTGGCTCTTGTATAAAAGAATGGGGTGGCGCAAGAACATCACCGAGCCCCATCCCGACAAATACATCATCTGTCTCGCTCCACATACGAGCAACTGGGACTTTCTTCTCGGACAACTGTATTCCGGAGCAGAAGGCTGGAAAATCAATTTTCTCATGAAAAAGGAATGGTTTTTCTGGCCTTTGGGACCTTTGTTCCGCCGTTTGGGCGGTATCCCGGTCTACCGCACGAAACGTACGAGCATGACCGACAATCTCGCTGCAGAAGCGAGAACGATGGAGCAATTCAAACTTTGCATCACCCCTGAGGGCACCCGCTCCGCCAATGCCGACTGGAAACGCGGTTTTCTGGTCATCGCCCAAAAGGCCGGCATCCCCATCCTGCTCTATGGCGTCGACTATGAGCGCAAACTGATCGAATGTACCGAAACCTTCATCCCTACCGATGATATTGAGGGCGACCTCACACACATCAAGCAATATTTCAAAGACTACAAGGGCAAGCGGCCCGAGAAATTTAAGATATAAGAAAGACTAGCAAGACTAGCCATAAAGATTGGAAATGTAAATGAGAACATTGAGATTACTGACCATAGCCATGGCCACCACATTGTTGGCTGTGAGTTCTCTGGCCCAAACATCTGCCGACCGCTCAAATATGGAACAGGCTTTGCGGAGTTTTTTCCAGAACTACGGCAACGGCTATTCAGGATTCCCCGTCACTGCCAGCCTCAGCGGCATCGACGTGGACAATAACTCGCGTGTTGTCAAAATCACGGCCACGGAGCGGTTTGGCGAACAGGAATTCACTCCTGAGATAGTGAAAAGTATCTATTCGAGAATCAAGAATATCATCCCCAAAGCCTATCACGGCTATGACCTGAGGCTGTATACCCACGGCAGACTGATTGACGACCTGGTGCCCAACCGCCATCGCGACCGCCAAGACCGCAGCCGGCAATGGGGCAACATCGACTACAAGGGCAAGCCCTGGGTGACCCGTGCCTCCCGCCCCAACGACATCAGCCATGGTCTGGACGGCCGGCACCTCACCATCGCCGCCAGCCACGGACGTTACTATGACCAGAAGGTAGGACGCTGGAAATGGCAGCGCCCCAACCTGTTCTGCACCACCGAGGATCTGTTCACACAGACTGTGGTCATCCCCTACCTCATGCCCATGCTTGAGAACGCAGGGGCCATCGTATGGTCGCCCCGTGAGCGCGACTGGCAGAAGAACGAGGTCATCATAGACAATGACGACTCCCCCCACAGCGGTTATGCCGAATACAACGGACAGCAACCTTGGGGCAACACCCAGGAGCGCGGTTATGCCCGACACAGCGGCACCTATGGCAACGGAGAGAACCCCTTCCATGCCGGTAGTGCCCGCGTGGCACAGACCACATCGAGCAGACAGGTCAGCCAAATCATCTATCAGCCCAACATCCCCGAGGAAGGCCGTTATGCCGTATATGTGAGTTATCAGACCCTTCCCCAATCGGTGGACGACGCGCAATACAGCGTGTGGCACAAGGGACGCCGCACCGACTTCAAGGTCAACCAGCGCATGGGAGGCAGCACATGGGTCTACCTCGGCACCTTCGAGTTTGAAAAAGGCAGCAGCAACCGCAACATGGTGATGGTGAACAACTACAGCAAGGAGCGCGGCGTGGTGACTGCCGATGCCGTGCGCTTCGGCGGAGGCATGGGCAACATCGTGCGTGGCGGCAAAGTGAGCGGCGTGCCCCGCTGCCTGGAGGGCACCCGTTATTTCGCCCAATGGGCAGGTGCTCCGGACAGCGTATACAACAAATTCGGCAACTCCAACGACTATAACGACGACCTCAACGCCCGTTCCCTGTTTAGCAACTGGCTGTCAGGAGGTTCCGTCTTCGTTCCCAACCGCCGTGGCCAACATGTGCCGATAGAACTGATGCTGTCTGTCCACAGCGATGCGGGCTACGACAAGACAGGCGGCAATGACTTCGTGGGAACTCTCGGCATCTGCACCACCGATTTCTATAATGGCAAACTCGATGCCGGCATCTCAAGAATGGCATCACACGACCTTGCCGACGCGCTGCTCTACAATGCCTGGGCTGACCTCAACGCCAAATACGGCAAATGGAGACGACGCGTGGTCTACGACCGCAACTACAACGAGACGCGTGAGCCGGCTGTGCCCTCGTCGATACTGGAAATCCTGTCGCACCAGAATTTCGGCGACATGCGCTACGGCCTCGACCCCAACTTCCGCTTCACGCTCGCCCGCTCCATCTACAAGACGGTGCTGCGCTTCGTCAACGAGATGCACGGAGAGAAAAGTGTGGTACAGCCTCTGGCTCCCCGCAATTTCCGCATGGACATGAACTCACGTGGCAAACTGAAACTCAGTTGGAATCCGGTGAAAGACCCGCAGGAACCTTCTGCCAACCCCTCAGAATACATTGTCTACACCGCCATCGACGACATGGACTTTGACAACGGTGTGGTGGTAAAGGGCACCTCATGCTCGGTGAACATCCAACCCGGCCAACTCTATCACTTCCGTGTGACCGCCGCGAACAAAGGCGGGGAGAGTTTCCCCACCGAAGTGCTGTCTGCCGCCTACCAGCCCGATGCACGCAAGACCGTGCTGGTGGTCAACGGATTCCACCGGTTGTCATCACCTGCCGTCATCGACACAGGCAACAACAAGGGATTCGATATCGACCTCGACCCTGGCGTGACCCGCGGACGCATGGCAGGATGGAGCGGCCGACAGACCGTTTTTGACAACAACCGCCGCGGCCGTGAGGGCGAAGGAGCCCTCGGATACTGCGGTGAGGAACTGGTGGGCCAGTTCATTGCCGGAAACGATTTCAACTATGTGCGTGAGCATGCTACTGCCATCCACAGCGCCAAGAAATACAACATCGTCAGTTGCTCCAGTGAGGCACTTGAGAGCGGGAAGATGAAGACCAACGATATCGACTGCATTGACCTGCTGCTTGGTCTGGAGAAAGACGACGGCCACTCGCTGCTGATGTACAAGAGTTTCTCACCGGCCATGCAGCAACGCCTCACCGCCTTCACCCGCGACCATGGCAGTCTGCTAGTGAGCGGCTCGTATGTGGGCAGCGATATGACGAGCGATGCGGAGCGGCGCTTCCTGGCCAATGTGCTCAAACTGCGGTATGACGGCAGCGACCGAAACAACACCAACGGCGTAGTCCAGGGACTGGGCATGGCCTTCGACACATGGCGCACCCTCAACGAAACTCACTACGCTGCCACCGCTCCTGATATCCTCAGTCCACTCTCCACCTCCTACTGCGTGATGCGCTATGCTGACGGCCGCAATGCCGCTGTCGCCTACAGTGGCAACGACTACCGCTGCTTCACCATCGGCTTCCCTTTGGAATGTATCAAGGACAGCCGCGCACGCGGTGCCATCATGAGAGGAATCTTAAACTATCTGCTGAAGTAGGCAGAGGAGATAGACATGATAGATGTTATAGACTGAATAGATGTTATAGATGTAATAGATGTAATAGATAGAATAGAAAATAGAAAAATGGATAAAGATATCAAGTAGCAAAGAAAGCAAAAAGGAGTAATCATAATTCTTAATCCTTAATCCTTAATTCTTAATTCTTAATCCTAAATCCTAAATCCTCAAGATATGTACAAAATTGTGACCAACCAATCGGGGACCCGCACCATCGAGGTGAGTGACACCCATTTAGAAACCCTCCAGCGCTATCAACTGCTCGACCAACTGGTAGGCAGCAACGGCATCATCGATGAGGGTGTGCTTGACAAATTGAAACTGACCATCAGGTCGATTCTTTCCAACGAAGGCGGCAGCGACAAAAACCTGCTCGACCTGTGCTTCGACGTGATCTACCACAGCAACATGAAAGCCACGGGTCTTTCCAACCTGATTGCCCTCTATAGGCAATGGGAACCGGAGCACATGAAAGACACGACCTCTGAAGAGCAGCCTGAGCCGACAGCAGAATAAAACCATGGCAGAGCACCGGCTGAGCGAATGGCTTCCCACAACCAAGAAGGAAGTGGAGTTGCGGGGATGGGATGGACTGGATGTCATCCTGTTCTCCGGCGATGCATACGTCGACCACCCCTCCTTCGGTGCCGCCGTTGTTGGCCGTGCCATCGAGGCGGCAGGCTGGCGTGTGGCCATCGTGCCCCAGCCCGACTGGCATGGCGACTTCCGTGACTTTAAAAAGTTGGGACGTCCCCGTCTGTTTTTCGGCATCTCTCCCGGTTGCATGGACTCGATGGTGAACAAATATACCGCCAACCGACGGCTGCGCTCTGAGGATGCCTACAGTCCCGACGGGCGCCACGACTGCCGTCCCGAATACCCCACCATCGTCTACACCCAAATTCTCAAAAAACTCTATCCCGATGTGCCCGTGGTGCTCGGCGGCATTGAGGCCTCGATGCGCCGTCTCACCCATTACGACTACTGGCAAGACCGTCTGCGCCGCTGCATCCTCTACGACTCTGGCGCCGACATGATCATCTACGGCATGGGAGAGCGAGGTATCACCGAACTCTGCGCCCTGCTCTCACAAGGCGGTACGATGGCTGATGCACACACACTGCCCCAGACAGTCTTCATCGCAGACCGCGACCAAATCCCAGGCGGCATCACCGCCGATGACATCGTGCTCCACAGCCATGAGGCTTGTCTGGACAGCAAGCGCTGTGAGGCAGAGAACTACCGCCATATCGAGGAAGAGTCGAACAAGATTCATGCCCAGCGGCTCATCCAACAGACCGGGCACCGCTACACCGTGGTCAACCCGCCTTATCCCCCGATGACCACCGAGGAGGTGGATGCCTCTTTTGCCTATCCCTACACCCGGCTGCCACACCCCAAATACAAGAACAAGCGCATCCCCGCATACGAGATGATCAAGCACTCGGTGAACATCCACCGTGGATGCTTCGGCGGCTGCGCCTTCTGCACCATCAGCGCCCACCAGGGCAAGTTCATCGCCTCCCGCAGCAAGGAGAGCATCCTTCGCGAGGTACGGGAAGTGGCTGCCCTCGATGATTTCAAAGGATATCTGAGCGACCTGGGCGGTCCCTCCGCCAACATGTACGGCATGGGCGGCAAGGACAAGACGAAATGTGAGCGTTGCAAGCGGCCTTCCTGCATCCATCCTCAGATCTGCCGCAATCTCGACACCAATCCCCAAGCCCTGCTCGACCTGTATCAGGCTGTTGACAGGATTCCCGGCATCAAAAAAACCTTCATTGGCAGCGGTGTACGCTACGACCTGCTGCTGCACAAGAGTGGCGACGAGGCCACCGATGCTGCCACCGCCGCCTATACGCGTGAACTGATCTGCCACCATGTGAGCGGCCGTCTGAAAGTGGCTCCGGAGCACACCAGCGACGAGGTGCTGATGCTGATGCGCAAGCCTCCCTTCACGCAGTTTGAAACCTTCAAACGGCTGTTCGACGACATCAACCGCCGCGAGGGTCTACGCCAACAGATCATCCCTTATTTCATCAGCAGCCATCCGGGTTGCCATGAGGCGGACATGGCCCGTCTCGCCCTCATCACCAAACGCCTTGACTTCCAGTTGGAGCAGGTGCAGGATTTCACACCCACACCGATGACCATCAGCACCGAGATGTGGTACACAGGCCTTGACCCCTACACCCTCAAACCCGTTTTCAGTGCCAAGAGCCAGCAGGAGAAACTCGCCCAACGCATGTTCTTCTTCTGGTACAAGCCCGAGGAACGCCAGCGCATCGAGCGCGAACTGCGCCGACTGGGCATGGCCGATCTCATCCCCCAACTGCTCGGCGGCACCAACCATCCTGTCTATGAAAAGAATAACCATCGCAGAACAACAACTGACCGGGAAAAGAAGCCCCGAGACGTGCGAGGACGGCATCGTCGCGACCGATGATTTCGTGGCGGTGATTGATGGCAGCACCAGCAAGGCGACCCATCAGTTGCTGCCAGACATGCGTAACGGACGTGCCGCCATGCTCCTTGTGAGCAAGGCCCTGCACTCGTTGCCAGCCGACGCCTCCTTAGCGCAATGCTGCGAGCAGGTGACGGCACAACTCAGCGAGGCCTACCGCCAGCAAGGCGTTTCCGCCGACCATCTCATCGCCCATCCCGAGGAGCGGACGACAGCCAGTGCCGCCATTTTTAGTCTCCAAAGACAAGAAATATGGCTGGTTGGCGACTGCCAATGCCTGGTGGACGGTGTCTTCCACGACAACCCCAAGCCCCACGAGAACCGCATCGCCCATGAGCGCGCAACCATCCTCCAACAGATGCTGAACAAGGGAGAGACGGACATAGACAGTCTGCGCCAACATGATGTGGGGCGCGACCAGGTAGTGGGACAGATTGTCCTCACCTGTTTTGACCAAAACAAAAAATTCTCTGTATTTGACGGTTTTCCTGTCGCCCTTGACAAGGTCAAGGTCATCCCGGTGCCAACAGACAGCGAGGTGGTGCTTGCCACCGACGGTTATCCCTTCCTCTTCTCCTCGCTCAGCGAGAGCGAGACCGCCCTTGCCCGCCTGCTCGCAGCCGACCCCCTGTGCATCCACCAATATGTGGCCACCAAAGGATTGATGGATGGTCAGGTGTCCTTTGACGACCGCGCTTATATCCGGTTTAGGGTTAGTCGATGACAAGTGTCTTGATCCAATCCTTCAAGACTCCTTCATATTGGTTTTGTGAATCAGAGATGAGCACCAGCACCTGTCTGCCGTCAGGCAGTTTAGGTCCCAAACACATCCCCTCATAATTGGCGAGGGATACCTCAAGCAGTCCGATGGCGGTCATCCACTCGGTAAGCAACGTTTTCTTCATGGGTGTCTGACCTGCGATGCTGTCCGTCGGGAGAAAAGATTTTTCTTGGTCGGGCCATACCTGATAGAGGCGGCACGACACAAAAGCCCCGATTTTCGACTCCGGAACCGCGAATTCCCGCTCCAATACGAGCAGGCTGCCATCATCGGGTGCTGCCAACGCACTGACTCCCATGGCAAAACGCTCGGGCATCACCTGAGCCATCGGTTCGTCCATCTCATAGAGATACTGAGCACCGGCACGCAAACTGTCGTCAAACGACTGGATGCGCAGGCGGTTGCGTGCCCCATTGCCGGGGTCGGCGCGCAAACCGTCCCCCTCCAGCGTACTCTCGCTGGTGGTCCAGAAACGGTGCGTGACGGCATTGTAGGTGAGAGCCTCGAGGCTGTATGCCGGGGAAGTTCCCCGAAACACGTCAGGCAAAGGCAATAAACGTCCCGTGGGAACACCCTGCAGGGAGAATTCCCTGATCTGCGTGTCTCTTTCGCTGCTGATGAACAGTGTGGAATCGGGAGCGAACCATGCGATGTCCTCATTGTCATGGTTGGGCATGGTGGAACCGACAAATCCGGTGCAAGCCGCCGAACGGACCGCACCCACTGAGTCGATGGAGATGCGGAAGAGGAAAAAACCATCCTTCCCGTTGTCGGACACCACGGCATACCTGTCATCCCCCAACCAGGTGATGCCACTGTAGCCACCCGCGGGTATACTGTCAGGGAATGCCACCTGCTCATGTTCCTCCACCTGCTGAGCCATCACCGGCAGCGAGAGGCACCCAACAATGAACATCAGAATCAGACGGGATGTCATGACTTTTCTTCCTTGGAATGGATCACCACCTTGACCTTGGAGATGCGCCGCTCCTCAATGGCCAGGATTTCAAAGGTATATTTGCCATAGGAGATCTTCTCACCAACCTTGGGGAAGTCGCCTTTGAGTTCGAGCAAGAGTCCGGCCAAAGAGTCGGCATCACCCTCCACCTCGGCAAAATCATCATCATCGATACTGAGAATCTTGCAGAAGTCGGAGAGCAGGGTCTTGCCCTCAAAGATATACGTACTGTTGTTGACGCGGGTGTAGTTGCGCTCCTCGTCATCAAACTCATCATGTATCTCGCCGAGGATTTCCTCCAAAATATCCTCCAACGTGACGAGACCGCTCGTTCCTCCAAACTCATCGACCACAATGGCGATGTGAATCTTATTCTCCTGGAACTCACGCAGCAAGTCATCGATTTTCTTGGTTTCAGGCACGAAATAGGGAGGCCGGATCAGACTCTGCCACCTGAAGGATGCCGTCTTACCCAGATGGGGGAGCAAGTCCTTGATATAGAGCACACCCCGGATATTGTCACTGGTGCCCTGATAGACAGGGATGCGGCTGTAGTTGTTCTCCACGATGCAGTTGATGACGGTGTTGAAGTCGTCCTTCATGCTGAGGTCAACCATGTCCTGCCGTGGGGTCATGATTTCCTTGGCCGTCTCGTCACCGAATCGGATGATGCCCTGCAGCATGCTCTGCTCCACCTTGATATCCTCCTTGTCGGTGAGTTCGAGTGCCTGCTCCAGGTCGTCCACACTGAGCATGTGGGCTTCTTTGGGCACCATCTTACCCACCAGCGAACCGCTGCCCATCAGTACGCTCCCCAGAGGCCAGAAGAGTTTGCGGAGAAACATGAAGGGCCCTGCAGAGAAGCGGCAGTAATTCAGAGGATTCTGTCTGGCATACACCTTGGGCATAATCTCGCCGAAGAGCAGGAGGAGGAAGGTGAGCAGGACGGTGATGCACAGGAACTGCAACCAGAGGGCATGGCCGAAATCCACCAGGTGGGCGAAAATGTAGTTGCACAGCATAATGATGGTGACATTGACCAAGTTGTTGGTGATGAGAATGGTGGCCAATGTCCTTTCGCTGTCATTGCGCAGGGTCTCGATGTTGCGGTCAGCGGGATTGTGCTCCGGGTCGAGCGCATTGAGGTCTGTCGGTGAAAGGCTGAAGAAAGCGATCTCCGCAGCACTGGCAAATCCCGAAAAAGCCAGCAGCAGCACAGTGAGGGCTGCGGTGATATACACATCAGAACTCGGCGAAATCCAATGGACCTCGCCGAGTGTAGATATCAGATAGTCAATGGTTTTCACGTTTAATCAGAGGATAGGATCAAAACGGTATCTCATCGTCCTGTCCCTGCTGCACCATCCTGTTTTCCTCAGGTTTGGCACCAGATGTCTCAGGCGTCTGAGGACGCGGCGACAGCAGTTCCATATTCTCACCGACAATCTCTGTGACGTATCTCCTTGCCCCTTTCTTGTCGTCGTATATGCGGTATCTCAGTCTTCCCTCGATATAGAGTTTGTCACCCTTGTGCACATATTTCTCGGCAATCTTGGCAAGTCCCTTCCATAGTACGATATTGTGCCAGTCAGTGCGGTCGGGCACCTGCATGCCGTTTTGCAATGTATAGCCTCTCTCTGTTGTGGCAAGGGTAAAAACCGCCATCGCCTGGTCGGTATCATAATAGGAAATGACAGGGTCTTTCCCCACATTTCCGATGAGCATCACCTTATTCATATTTCCTCCTTTTTTTATATTATTTCCACATTCCGAGATATTTGAAGCGGAAATTCTTTCCTTTGGCAGAGGGGAACTGGCTTCGGCTGTCCACACGGTCTCTGAGGTGCTCGACAATGCGGTTGTAGCAGTCGATGCCTGAGAGGGCCTTGCATCTGGCCACAAAATGGGTGTCGCGGTACTCATGCTTTCCGGTGGAAGGCACCATGACCACCCTCTTGAAGTCAAGCGAACCCTCATACCATCCCTGACGCTCCTCGTTGAGTTTGTTGACGACCGGCTGTGCGATGTCGCGCCTTTCCTGCTGCGGTCCAACCGGACGCAATGCCTTTTTCTGCTTGAAATCAAGCATGGAAGCGGCCTCTGTCTTGATGATGATGAAATAGACCCTCGGTCTCACCTTATATCTTTTAGGATAAAGGACGTCGCTTTCGGCATACTCACGCACATCGGCCTCGATTTGCGGATTCATGCCCACTTCAGGAATGGAACAAAGGAAATCAATCGCCTCGTCAACACTGTAAACCAGTGTCTCCTTGTCGAAATATCTAATATATAAGTTCATTGATTTGGTTTTTCTTATCCTAAAAATGAGCGGTAAACGAGACTCGAACTCGCGACCCCGACCTTGGCAAGGTCGTGCTCTACCAACTGAGCTATTACCGCATCAAGAAAAATATGGTGAAGAGGAGGAGACTCGAACTCCCACGTCACAATTGACACTACCCCCTCAAAGTAGCGCGTCTACCAATTCCGCCACCTCTCCATCATGTATGACATCTTGAATATCAGTGCCCAGAACAGGACTCGAACCTGCACGTATCTCTACACACGCACCTGAAACGTGCGCGTCTACCAATTCCGCCACCTGGGCAAAATGAGAATTTCTCTCCTTAGTCATATTCAAGATGTCGAGCGGTAAACGAGACTCGAACTCGCGACCCCGACCTTGGCAAGGTCGTGCTCTACCAACTGAGCTATTACCGCAAAAGACCTCATTACCGAGGCGCATTTCTCTAAATGCGGTTGCAAAGGTAGCACAAATTCCCGAACCCACAAAATTTTTCCGCTTTTTTTTCAAAAAAAGTTTCAAACCGTCCGTGGAATGGGTAGGGACGCGATGTATCGCGTCCGAACAGGCGCAAGCCCATCGATGTTGTAAACAGGAGTGCCGTCATTGCTGTTTTATACCTCCTTGCCCAAGATGACGTCCACCACTTTCAGGGCATCTGTGATGTTGATCTCACTATTCTGGTCCATGTCTGCATTGGGGAAAAGGAATACCTTTAATGGGCGGTCCAACACATAGTCCACAATCGCCAGCACGTCAGTGATGTTGACCTCATAGTCGCCGTTCACATCTCCACGAATCCTGGAGACTTTGTTGACCGTCAGTGTGACGTTGAAGTCCTTTCCATTCTCGTTGATAGAGATGCTTTTTTCCAAACATTTCATTTTGTCTCCCCCATAACTACAAACTATGCACTATGAACTATGAACTATGAACTATGAATTATGAACTATGAACTATGAATTATGAACTATGAACTTTTTTCAGGTAGTCAATAATGCGGCTGAGGGTTTGGGAATTGTCGGGTCCTGTGGCATAGCCACCGGAATGGATGGATCCACCCTCGAACTTGAAGTCCATCGACCAACTTGAGGCATCCATGATCATATAGTCGGGAGAGTAATATCTCCCCACCTCATAGAGTTTGCCTTCCTCCACCATGTCCCTGACACGTTGGAAGACAGAGTCCTCCACCTCTATGATCTTGGGTTCCTCCTCGGCTTGCTCTTCGACCGGCACCCCTCTCATTCCCCTTCTTTCCTTGATCGAGAGCCAACCCTTCCCTTCTTTCTTGCTCAGATTGACCTCCAAGAGGTAACCAGCAAACCCGTTTGAAGAACGGTAATAGAAATTAGTCAATGCTCCTGACGGCATTTGCGGTGGCACACGACGTCCCAATTCACTGCTGATGGCACTCGACAGCATCTGGCAGCGCCGATCTACTTTCTCTGCCTCCTCAAAATAACGTCGGGCGGCATCCACATTTTTAAAATACTTGGCGAGTCGCTTGTTCTGCTTCTTGACTTTCTTGGTCTTGCCAACAAGGAGTTTCTTCACCCGGAGAATCTGTTGCGTCTCCTGCAGTTCCTTATCCACATCCTTCTTGGTCTCCTGCATCCTCTGTATGCTGAAGTCGCCCATCGACCTCAAGTATTGTTCTGCTTTCTCATCATCCTCGAGCCAAAACATGGCCGGGCGGAGGAATTGCCTTTCACTGATGGTCTTGATGACCTTGTCGGCCTCCTCACCTTTTCCCGACTGTCCCATGGCTACCTGACAGCCCAGCAGCAGAACAAGCATCAACATCGCCCGAAGGCTGCATCCTATGGAACAAGGCCCCGATAAACGAATCATATGGCTTAATTTCTTTAACTACTTACTTCTTTAACTACTTAACTTCTTTAAAGACAATACTTTGCCGGCATTATTTCCTCACCACGCGGCTGAGGGTCGTCCCATCCTGCATAATGGTCTTCTCGATGAAGAAACCACGGTCGGCACGCTGCACCGGTTGACCCGCGAGGTTGTAATATTGCACACGTACGGGCTGGTGGGATGTCAGCGAACTGACCAACGATACATCGCCCTTGCGTCTGAGGGTTGCCCTTCCCACCACAAGATCGGCCCACGGTGCATCTGCTGTATAGAAGGATACCATATATAATCCCTGTTGTTCCACATCCACCGAATACGCCATGGGGGTGGAACCTGAGAAAGCATTTTCAGCGGTATTGCCGATGTTGACATCCGGCGTAAACGTATCGGTGAACACCGTCTCGCCGTCAATAGTTTCCAAGGCCACTGTCACGGGCGAGAACGAAGGTTGGTTCCAATTGGTGACCCTTGCATACAGTTGGTAGTTGCCGGGATAGAGAAGCATGGAGGCATTGGTCTTCTTGCTGGCATACCGTGCATACCCCTCTTTTGCGCCTCCTGTCACGTTGCGGGTATAGAGTCCGTAGTCGAAGTCATGCTCCTTGCCTGTGAACTGGAACACCCTGGCGCCCTGACTGAATCCGCCGGCATATCCCACGCGGCTGTCCTGTCCGTCAAAGGTTTCCCATCCGTCAGGCACCGAACCGCTTTCGGAGAATTCCGAGAATGCGAATGTACCCCTCAGCACCTCGTTGACAGAGATGGATGTCTCTGCTTGTGCGGTATAGCCCTCATTATCCATGGCCACGACCTTAATCACGTGCTCGCCCTTACCGAGACTCGGGAGCACAAAGGTATAAGGCGGTTCTGTCGCCTCCCCCAACAACTGTTCCCCATCATAGTACGACACGCTGACCACCTTTCCGTCCGGGTCGCTTGCCTCCGCCTCCAAAGTAATGTCAGGAGTCTGGCATATCCCACCTACAGAGACAAACGACAGGTTGCTCTTCGGCGATGTGAAACTCACTTTCGGGGTGGTATCCTTCAGTGAGAAGCGGTTGCAGAAATTCCATATCTCCTCCCCCGTTTTCACGCCGTTGTCGTTGGAGATCCAGTGACCTTTGTTGGCCATCTCCATCAGCACGACCTCCACACCATTCGTTCCAGGTCCCCATACATGACGGGTGATGTGGCTGGCCCTGTAGGGTTTGGTAACCTTTGCTGTTGTGGGACACCCATTTCTCTTCACCCATCCTGCCAGCACACTTGCCACTCCGCCGAAGTTGACCACATCATCGGCTGTGCCATGGGTATGGATGATGGGCACTGGCCTCGAACTGGTAAAACTGGCCCCCCACATGGGATATCCGCTTATGGGAGCGAAGGCGGCAAAGACGTCCGCCATGCGGTTCATGGCGAAATAGGTGAACATACCGCCCATGGAGAAACCGGAAAGGTAGATCTTGTTGCGGTCAATGTCATATTTCTTGACCATCTCCTCGATGATGGCCTTCATGAAATTCAGGTCCTTATCCCCTCCGAGGTCCCAGGACTTGTCGATGCCGTTGGGGAAGACAGTGACAAATTTCGCTGTGTCGGCCACAGACTCTATCTGCAGCATGTTCCGCTGATAGGCGGCATCTTGGTTCATGCCATGGCAGGAAATGAGCAGGGGGCGCTTGGAACCTAAGTTTTTGGGCGCATAGACCTGGTAGTTTCTCCTTGTTCCATTCACAGTGATGTCATCGGCCTTTGCCGAAATCAGGGCCAGTAAGGCCAACAAGAGCAACGCGTTTCTTTTCATTTTCCAAGAATACAAATGGGTTGTGTAATATCTGTTCAAATGGGTTATGTAAAATCAGTACAAGTGGATTGTGTAATATCAACTGCAAAAATAACTATTACCAGTATAAAAGCAACCATTATATGTTGCTTTGACTTTGCCGCTTGTATCATGATGGGAGAAACGGAAAAAAATCTCATCAAAAGGAAACGTGTCAGTCCAACAAGAGGAGTTCCTCCATTTTGTCAATGACAAAGTCAGCGCCCGCCTGCAGGAGTTCTTCCTTGGAGCCATTGCCCCATGTCACGCCGCATGTCTTCGCTCCGGCATTGAGTCCCATCAGGATATCGACAGCCATATCTCCCACAACGAGCGTCTCATCAGGTTCAAAATGGGTGGCGGCAAGCGTTTTCAGGACTGGCTCCGGATGCGGTTTTGCCCTTTCCACACTGTCGCAGCCCAACGTCAGGGAGATGACATCAGAAATCCCCATATCACAGGTAAGCCTCACCAATGAGGCATTTGAGCGCGACGATGCGATGGTGAGTGTGGTGCCCTTTTTCCTCAGGGCCGTCAAGGTCTCCACGACACCAGGGAAAGCCTGCGGGATGATGTCCTTCAGTTTTTCATCGAAAATCCTCCGATATGTCTCCGCACATCGCTGTATCATCTCTTGCTGTAAGTCAGGAAACAAAGTCCTGAAACAATCCGCAAGGGGCAATCCGATGGTGGCTGCGCATTGGCTCTCGCTGCGCTCCGGCAACTGCAACTCCGCAATTGTCAGTTGCATGGTCGTCACGATATTCCTCCTGGTATCTCCCAGTGTGCCGTCGAAATCGAATATGATCAGTTTGTATCTCATTTTCTCTTTTCCTTTTTATTTGTGGGACAACAAAGATAAGGGTTTTATTTGAACCTTTCAAACGGTTGGCAGAAAAAAAACTCCGCGGCGTGTGAGTATATGAAAATCTTTTATTATTTTTGCCCCTGCATGATGACAGCACATGAATGTAATTATTATCAGCAAATAGGCGGCGGCAGGGTGGAATGCCAACTCTGCCCGCATCATTGCCGGATAGCCAATGGACAGACAGGGCGTTGCCGCAGCCGCCGCAATGTGGAGGGCACATTGGTGAGCGAGGTCTATGGCCGTCCTTGCGCGCTTGCCATTGACCCTGTGGAGAAAAAGCCATTGTATCATTTCCATCCCGGGACGGAATGTCTCTCCATCGCCTGCACAGGATGCAATTTCCGATGCCTGAACTGCCAGAACCACGATATCTCACAGGCAAAGCCTGATGATGTGGAGCACTATGAGTTGCTTCCCGAACAGGTGGTCGACATTTGCTTGGAGAAGCGATGTCCAGGCATCGCCTACACCTATACTGAACCGCTCACATACATCGAATATGTGGCAGACACCGCACGGTTGGCGCATGAACACGGCATTTGGAACATCCTGGTGACGGCCGGTTATGTGTGTGAGGAACCCCTACGGGATCTCCTGCCGCTGATCGATGCCGCGAACATTGACCTGAAGTCATTCAGCGACACCATTTACCAACAAGTGAGCGGCGGCAAACTATCGGTGGTGCTCGACACCATCCTCGCCATGTGTGACGCGGGCATCTGGATAGAACTGACCAACCTTCTCATCCCCGGTGTGAACGATGACATGGGCATGATCCGCCAGATGTGCAGATGGATGGCCGACAACCACCTGACGGAAGCGCCACTGCACTTCAGCCGTTTCTTTCCCCGCTACCGGATGACCGACATCCCTCCCACCCCACTCCATACCATGAAGGAAGCCCGCCAAATTGCACTCGATGAAGGCATTCGCCATGTATATTTGGGAAATGTATGAGACCGTATGCCCATGAAACGATTTGAACTCAACCTCAGAGACCTGGGAGGCATACCCTTAGCCGACGGCAAGGGAGCGGTTCCCCATCACGTGTACCTCCGCAGCGGCAAACTCAGCATGCTCACCAAGGAGGATTGTGCAAAACTCTGCGACAAGTACCGCATCCGCTGTGTGATCGACCTCCGTACTCCTGTCGAATCTGCCGAGTTTCCAGACCCATTGCCCCACGGCGTGGAATACGTACAGATACCTCTGCTGAAGGATGCCTCCGTCGGTCTCACCCATGAGACTGGCTCTGACCCCATGACCATCGTCAGGAATCTGCGCAAACATCCGGAGAAACTGAAGGAGATGATACCCGATTTCGGCAAACTATACACCGACATCGTCACCGACAACTACAGCAGGAGCCAACTCGACAAGGCCGTTGCCTTGCTGAAAGAGAATGGCCAGAAAGGCAAATGCACCCTCTTCCACTGCACGGCGGGCAAGGACAGGACTGGCATTGTGAGCATGGCTTTGCTCAAGTCCTACGGTGTGAGCGACGAGGAAATCATCAAGGACTACATGCGCACCAACAGAAATGTGTTCTGGCCTACCATCAAGAAATGCATCGGCATAGCGCTGCTGACCAGGAATTGGTATTTTGTAAAAACCGCCTATAATTCCTACATGGCAGACCAAAAGTTGATAGAGGCTGCTATCAGGAATTATAAAATCCTATAAAAGGCACAGAGACACAGAGATTTATCCCTATTTCTCTGTGCCTCTGTGCTACCTGTTTGTCTCTGACGAGAGTTTACAGCGGCATATTGGGTTTCATCACGTCGTGGCACTTCACCGTTTGTTGCTTGGAGAGGTTGAAGGATGCCGTGGCACGGATGTCCTCCACATTGGCTCCGAAGCCGATGGTGTATCTGCCGGCAGCGGTCTCCCAGGCTTGTGTGCCCTCGTTATAAGAAGCCAGGTCGTAGAGCGAAAGGGACATCGTGAGTGTCTCACTTTGGTTGGGCAAAAGTTCACGGGTCTTGGCAAAGGCTTTCAGTTCGCGGGCAGGCTTCTCAAGACCACCTGCAGGGGCACTGACATAGAGTTCCACCACCTCTTTGCCGGCTCTCTTGCCCGTGTTGGTAATAGTGATGGAGGCGGTGAGACCATCTTTCGTCGCTTTGACGACGGGCTTGCTGTAAGAGAAAGAGGTGTAACTCAGGCCGAATCCGAAGGGATAGGAAACAGATTCTTGCGCTGTGGTGAAATAGCGGTAGCCCACATTGATGCCCTCGAGGTGCTTGGTGTAATCACGGAACTCCACTTTGTTGTTCCCACGCGAGCGGGGAGCCGCCTGACGTACGTTGGGGAAACTGGCGCTGGAGGGAAGGTCGACGAGGTTGTTGGGCCACGTCATCGTGAGTTTGCCTGATGGGTATGCTTTGCCTGTCAGCACGTCAGCCACAGAATAGCCACCCTCCTGTCCTGGTTGCCATGCAAGGAGGATGGCGTCGGGCATGGACTTCCAGGAAGCCGTCTCGATGACATTGCCCATGTTGAGCACCACGACCACAGGTTTGTTAGCCAAGTGGAAAGCATTGCACACATCGGTGATGAGTTGGCGTTCCACATCCGTTAGGGTGAAGTCACCATTCTCCTGACGGTCGGCACCTTCGCCAGCCTGTCTGCCAAGGGTGATGATGGCGAGGTCGGACTCCTGTGCCTGCGCATCGATAATGGGACGGCTGACAGCCACCTCCGGGAGAACGGCTTTTCCCCAGAACCAGCCACGTGAGGGAACCGCAGCGGAGAGGCTCGACTGATAGGCTTTGTAACTCTGATAGATGTCGGCGAGTTTGGTGTTCACCTTCAAACCAGCCTCGGTGAGTCCCTGCATCATGTCGATAGTATAGGCTTTGTTCACATCGCCCGAACCAGTGCCGCCGGCAATGAAGTCATAAGATGTGATACCAAAGACAGAAACTGTCTTCGTGTTGTCCATCGGCAGCGTCTGCCCCTCGTTCTTGAGTAGAACCATACCCTCGGTGGCACAACGGCGCGTGACCTCGGCGTGGCCTTTCAGGTCGGGCTTATTGGAGTACTTGTAGGCTCGGAAAGCAGGTGTCTTGACAAGGTACTGGAGGATGCGCTTCACGCAGATGTCAAGATCAGCCTCTGCCAACACACCGCTCTTCACTTTTTCGATGATATCTTTGATTTGTGCGTCGTTGCCCGGCTCCATCAAGTCGTTGCCAGCCTGTATCTGGGCGGCAGTGTTGCGCAGACCTGTCCAGTCGGTCATGACGATGCCGTCGAAACCCCATTCATCACGCAGGATGGTGGTGAGCAACTCACGGTTCTCCTGGGTGAAGGGACCGTTGAGACGGTTGTAAGACGACATCACCGTCCAGGGAGCAGCCTCTCGGACTGCTATCTCGAAGCCTTTCAGGTAGATTTCTCGGAGAGCGCGTTGCGACATCACCTCATCCACCCCCATCCTGTTGGTCTCCTGTGAGTTGGCAGCGAAATGCTTAATGGAGGTTCCTACCCCCTGACTTTGGATGCCTTTCACGTATGCGGCAGCAATCTTGCCTGTCACAAACGGGTCTTCGGAATAGTATTCGAAGTTGCGTCCACAGAGCGGTGAGCGGTGGATGTTCATGCCAGGGGCAAGCAACACGTCGCAACCATATTCAAGCACCTCGTTGCCGATGCACTTGCCTACCTCCTCCACGAGTTTCGTGTTCCATGTGCAGGCAAGGGCGGTGCCTACAGGAAACCCTGTGCAGAAATAGGTGTTGGTGTCGTTGTCGCGTTTGGGACTGATCCTCACGCCGGCAGGACCGTCGGTGAGAACAGTAGAGGGGATGCCGAGGCGGGGAATGGCCTGTGTGGCACCGGCAGCACCCGGCACTCGCTGGGCGTGTCCGCCAATCATTCCGTTATCAGACGAAGACTCGATCAGGCGGTTGCCGCCTACGACGAGCATGGCTTTCTCCTCCAGTGTCATGGCTTTGAGGATTTCATCAACATTGTTGGCTTGCAGTTTCACTTGTGCCGTCAGCGTACTGGTACTCCCCACGAGTATAGCACAGGCAGTTAAGATTGTTTTCTTCATGTTTTTGGTAATTGAGGTCTTATATAAATGTTCTTCGGCTGTAAAGATAGTGATTAGTTTTCGAATGTCAACATATTTTGGATATTTTTTCTGTTTTTTCCTTGATGTGTGACATATCTATCATCTTTCGACAGGTAACCTTCCGAGGTCTTTGCTGTGAAAAAACAATAAAAAATCCATTGATTCTGACGGTCGTGTGTTTTTTTATATAATTTTGTATTTCACATGCGACATCTCTCAATCTTTAGAGTTGGCGCTTCCATCAAGAGAGTTGACGTTGGCCACTTCCTACAAAAGTGTAAAAAGCATTCTATGATTTATACAACACACTATCCCTCTCCCCTTGGCGACATCACGCTGGAATCAGACGGCATATCGCTTGTCGGTCTATGGTTTGATGGTCGGAGACATGCTGCCGATATGCAGGACAAGGGACAGGAGGAACGGCCCGACCTGCCGGTTTTCAGAGAGACTCGCCAATGGCTCGATATCTACTTCAAGGGCGGCATACCCCATTTCACTCCACCCCTGCGGATGGAGGGCAGCGCCTTCCGCCAGCGAGTCTGGCAACAACTTCTGAAAATACCCTATGGCAGCAAGGTGTCCTATGGCGACATCGCCTGCAGTATCGGCTGCCAATCAGCCCAAGCCGTCGGCGGTGCGGTGGGTCACAACCCCATCTCCCTCATAGTACCATGCCACCGCGTCGTTGGCGCCGACGGATCCATGACCGGATATGGCGGGGGCATCGACAGGAAAATCCGACTCTTGGAGTTGGAGTGCAAAGGCCTTCATCACCCCATTCAACATCCTTCAAATGAGAGTAGTTAAAGAAGTTAAGTAGTTAAAGTAGTTAAGCCATATGATTCGTTTGCTGTCATCTCTATACATAGGACAAAAGACTATTTTGGCTCTGACCATCCTTTTTGCCATCGCGACACCGTGCCTGGCACAAAAATACTTGGAGGTGTATCAGGATGGGAATCTGGCGGGAAGCATGTTCTCTGCCGACATCGACAGCATCAGTTTCACCGGAAATGACACGGCCTCGCGGCACATCAATTTCTGGAGCAAGGGTCACCTGACCAACAGTTTTGCCGTCAATACTGTAGACAGCATCATGTTCCGCACCGAGAGCCATGATACAGAAAGCACTTTGGTCCAACAACTCAACGGGACATGGCAAGGCGACATTGAAACGTCCTATTTCGACTGGCGAGGAGTGAAGGTGGAGTCTTCCGGTACTGCGGAGATGACTTTCATTCTGGCGGATGAAGCCGCCCGAAGCGGAACGGGCATTGAGGTTGATTACCAAGATGGGAAGCAGGTTTACTGGATGCCATTCACCTGGTCTTTGGAAGACGACCTAAGACTCCGCCTCGAGTACAGTGACCAGCGAAAGATGATTTCTAAAGAATGCATACTATCCGGAGACAGCCTTACTCTCGTCCTCATCGATGCCACAGATGGTCTTGAAACCTGCATATATCACCTAACACGCAAAAACTGAAGAGAAATGGAACAGACAGAACGGATAACACAGATGGAGCAACGGTTCGACCGTGTGCTGGCTTTTCTCAAAAACCCATCGGATGCACCCGATGGCTATCTGTCAGTGAAAGAGGACATTGCCATGCTGGAGCAATACTATGGCAGTGATGAGTGGAAGCAGGATTTCGCCGACGATGAGGCAGGCAAACTTCCCGAAGGGTTGAAGCGAGGCGTTCTCTCTGAAGACGGGCTGTGGAACCTGTTGTCCGACTATCGCGAACTGCAAAATGAGGAAGAATCCGACACCATGATCGAGGGCTATTTGGAAAAGCCCTATTGGGTGATAGACATCCTGCCCAAACAAGTGGCGGCAGACAGCGGCGGACAATATTTCCGGATCGAGGAGTTTTATCTGGAGCCTCCTCAGATTGACGCCATCCACATGAAATTCACGCATATCCTGCTGAAACTGAACTGCTATGAGGACCTCGATGTCAGCCAGGACGGAGAAGTGTGGGAGTCGAACCCCGCCCCGAAGGAAACCGCAGCAATGGTGCAGAAATGCCTGTCAGACAAGAAGATGCTGTATGTCATCTTGAAGTCAGCAGACGCCATGATCACCATCAACAGCGATGACACCTATATGACTGTATACCATCCATCAGAGGAGTTAGTGGAACTGTTAGGTTCCTTGACTGCTTCAGAAGGACTGTTCCTGTGGAAACCAGCCCCCTTATAACCACAAGTCCCATCATTCCTCCTTATATATATCAAAGATGGCAGGTAAATGTGAGAGGTTGATTTCCTGCTGACGCTCATCGTCAGAACTCAGCCTCAGGTACCATGAGCCAGGCAACCGAACCCATGCGATGCTGTCGGGAATGGATGCCGGGGCAGAGAGGCGCAGCGTCGCTTCCATATTGGGGAATCCCCCACCCGCCTGTTGGTCATATTCTTTCGCATCAGGGTCATCTTCCCTGTCGTATCCCTCTATGTAGCACTTATAACTGACTTCGCCGGGATACATGGTGCCATCGGGCATCTCGGTATAACTGACATGGTAGGTCCGGTTCCATTTGTCTATACGGTATCCAGAGATGGCGCGGGCCATCGCGAGGAGGAGCGGCGACATCCGCTCGCGCTTGTTGGTTTCTGTGCCTGAGACACGATAAGCCTTACGGATGATGCAGCGCGCCGTATCGATGACGATGCGGCCACGGTCGTCTTTGTGGTTTTTTGACCGGAACACCAGTTCAAGTTCATTCTTGTTGTCACTTGTGAACTCAGGGTTCTCGCTGAACCGATGCGACCGGATGAATCCCCCGTCCAGTTCATCCACGAAGTCCTCGTAAAGCATGCGGCGCAGATTGGCCACATCGGTCAGCAGGGTACTGTCCACACTCACGATATGCCCTTCCGTCTGACTGAGGCTGTAGTGGTCGTGGTCAAGGCTTTTCATCTGCATCAGTCCCTTCGACTGATAGGAATAAAAGGAATGACGGTCAATGCTCTGTGTCTGATAATCATAATCAAGCACACGGGGCTGAGAGAAATAGACCTTTTGTTTGGTCTTGACCACCTGGCGGAGTTTCTCCCTAATCCATTTGGGTTCGATATTGAACACGACCACCTCGGTAGTCTCCCGATAGCGCGGAGACAGGAAAATGGTGTCGGAAAGGCTGGTCACCACCCTGCGCTCGTAGTTGAGGTGTGAGATGGTGAGCCTTTTGAACTGAAAATCGACCACCGCCACCCCCTGATCGTTGCTGATGGCGGAACAGAATTTCCCATTCTCTTTGGTATAGATGCTCGCCTGAGCGATAGGATCGTGAGTGTCCTTGTCAGCCACGACCAACCGTTGCTGGGCTTGTGTGGAAAGAGCCATCAGCACAGAGAGAAGGACAAGTGATATTTTTTTCTTCGCGCCATTCATATTCATTCGGCAGAAATGTGGTGGAGTTGAAGTGATGAAATGCAAAAAGTATTACCTTTGACTTGCAAAGATAATACTTTTATTCAGTTTCCGCAAATTACGGGGAGTCTTCCAATACGAATCAGTCTTTTCTCATTCGTCGATGTCAATCAGTTGCCCATGCTTGTTGAATCTCAATTCCAGTTCGTTGGACAATTCCACGTTATAGCCATTGCGATCTTTGTCAATCTTGACAACAGTGGCGTCAGCAAACTGTGTTTTCACATACATGGCGATGCAGGCAGGTATCAGATGTGCCGGAACAGCGTTGTAGTTGCAATCCACCTTGTCCCATGTACCGCACTTGTCAAACTCCACCTCGATGCCACTGTTCAGACATACCTCATAGGTCTTGCTGGCAAAATCGGTATCCACCTTGGCATAGGAGATTTCCTGTCCGGGGAAAGTATTTGCGATGAAGGCCTTGGCTGCTGCCGGCAACTGCTCTGCAGGGATGAATGTGTCGCTTGCGAAAGAGGAGACACTCTGCATCATCATGCAGAAAAGTGCTGAGAGAAATAAAACTGACTTTTTCATATTGTTGTTCTTTTTTTGTTTTTACTTTGTTGTTTCTTTTAATGTCTTCAGGAAGTGGTTTGTTCCTTTTGACAATGCAAAGTTACTCCCCTTTTTGCCCTCATCCCAAAATGACGACCCGTTTTGTCCTCTTCTCGTTGCGACACAAGTCCGCTTTTGCGACAAAAGCAGTCCCAACCCTCGAAATGTGTCGTTTCTGCTATTTTAAGTGCTTTCATTTTGGCGAAACGGTATTGTTTGTATCCCTTTTAAGCACATTTGTTTCATTTTGCAAATAGTCATCTTGATTTCTCACCGTTTTTGCTTATTTTTGTAAAGTTTTAAACGACATACCGATGAAGAGAACATTATTATCCATTATCATTGCCATGGCCACGAATGTCATGGCGGTGGCGCAAGACCTCAAACTCAACGACCTGGAATACTTCGAAAGACAAGGAGTGAACGTGCTGGTGTTCAGCAACAGTTTCAACGGCGGCTTCAACGACGAGAAGAACTCCGGCATCGAGATTATCCATCATGGTGTAAGAACGATACAAGGCGGAGCCGTGCGTCTGAACAACACCCCCGAACAGTGGGACCTGGTGCCGAAAATGACGAGCCGCAAGGTGGACAAAGAGAAACAGACCATCGAGGTGGGGCTCCGCTATGATGACTACGAGTTTGACAGCCGCCTCGTGGTAACCGCGAAGGGGAAGGCTGTGGAGATAGCCGTCTGGCTCGACAAGCCCGTTCCAGAGAAACTGGCCGGAGAGGCAGGCTTCAACCTGGAGTTCCTCCCCTCGCAATATTGGCTGAAGACCTTCTCCATGGACGGGCGGCTGAACCGTTTCCCCCGCTATGCCACCAGCCAGACCATCACTCGTCCCAACAGTCAGAAGCCCAGGCAGTTTAAGGGATTCAAGACCTACGACGACCGTGGTACCGATCGTTTCGTGGACCCGTTACCCATCGAGACAGGACATGCCATCACAATGGCCTCGGATGCCCCTGAAAGGATGGTCACCATCAGTAGCAGCGATGCCGAACTTCAACTGTTCGACGGACGAATGTTGGCGCAGAACGGTTGGTTTGTGCTCAGGAGCGTTCTGCCAAAGGGAAAGACAGGCAAGGTGGTGACCTGGACCGTGGAGCCCCATGCCATCCCCGGATGGATTCGCCAGCCCAACATCGGATTCTCACAGGTGGGTTATATCCCCAACCAGCCCAAAGTGGCCGTCATCGAACTCGACAAGCAGGACCAACCGCTGAGCAACGCCTCGCTCATGCGCATCAAGGACGACGGCACCACCGAGCAGGCCTTCAAAGGTGACATCCAAGCATGGGGGCCCTACTTTAAGTATAATTATGTCAAATTTGATTTCTCAAGCGTCCAACAACCGGGCATCTACTATATCCAGTACGGAAATACCAAGACCAACAACTTCCTCATCGATGAGCGGGTCTATGAGAAGATCACAGATGCCACGACAGACGTGTGGGTGCCCATCCACATGAACCACATGTATGTCACCGAAGGCTACCGCACCTGGCACGGAGAGCCGTTCAAGGAAGGCTATCTGCAAGCCCCGCCGAGCGACCACTTCGACCTGCACAGCCAAGGTCAGACGACCGACACCAAATACAAGCCACTGGAACTCATCCCCGGTCTGAATATCGGAGGTTTCTTCGATGCCGGCGACTTCGACATCGAGACCGGCTCCAACATCAATGTCGTGCAGAACTTCATCCGGGCCTGGGAACTGTTCAAGCCCCAGCGTGATGAGACATTTGTCAGCCAAAAGCAGCGGTATGTCGAACTGCACCGTCCCGACGGCGTGCCCGATATCCTGCAGTTCATCGAGCACGGCACATTGAACCTCGTGGCGCAGGCCGAGCAAATCGGACACATGGCCTCTACCCTATCCAACTCCATCCTCGACAACTACCACCACTTAGGCGATGCTGCCTCCATCACCGACGGCCTGCACTACGACCCGTCCCTGAAGCCCTATGAGGTTTCTGCCGACGGCAAGCGCAGCGGCACACCCGACGACATGTGGGCCTTCACCACACGCAGTCCGCAACTCGACCTGCGCGCAGCCACAATGTTTGCCGCAGCAAGCCATGCCCTCAGAGGCTACAACGACGACCTGGCCGCACGGGCCCTCACACAGTCGAAGCGGCTGATGCAGGAAGCGACAGAACTGATCAAGCAACGCTCAGCCACCAGAAACCGCCAGATGGACGAAGACAACAACTGGGACGACAACTTCGGAAGACGCAATATGAACAACACCCCTGACAAGAAACGTCAGAAACTGATGCAACGGAGCCGTGCCAACCGCGAACGACTCGGCGACATGGCGACCAACCTGCAGTTGTACGGAGCCACACAGGAAAAGCAGTATCTCAGCAATTTTGAGAAACAGATATGGGATGCCCTGGACCTGAATCTTTCTTCCAACATGCAGACGGCACTCGATGCCATTCCATTTATGGATGAGGCTTACCGCAAGAAACTGCGCCCCTATGTCGAGCAGTACAGAGACTACATCCAGAACTTCGACAAGCAGAACCCCTACGGAGTACCCATCGGACTGGGCAACTGGGCAGGAGTGAACATGGTGCTCAACTTCGGCATCGCCGTCAACTATGCGCATATCTACTTCCCCGACATCGTCGGAAAGGATGAGGTCTATCGGGTGGCCAACTGGCTCTACGGCTGCCATCCCTACCACAACTACTCGTTTGTGGCCGTGGTGGGAGCCGCCCGTCCCAAACAGGTGTTTTACGGCAACAACCGTGCCGACTTCTCGTTCATACCAGGCAACGTAGCACCGGGACTGCTGTTCCGCAAACCCGACCACTTCGAGAACTTCGACGACTGGCCATTCCTGTGGGGACAGAACGAGGGAACCATTGCCGGCAACACGCAGTACATCATCTTCGGTTCCGCATTCAAAGCAGTGATTGAACGAGGACAGTAACACAACCAACCATGCCCATGAAGAGACTGACATTCCTCTGCCTGATGGCCTTCTGCCTGCTCACCGCCTCGGCACAGCGTGGCTGGCAGGTGCGCAAAGACGTGCCCCTCGACTCCATCCGCCTGAGCGACCCTACCATACTGGCCGACAAGGCATCGCAGATGTACTACATGACGGGCACGGGCGGCATGATGTGGCGCAGTGCCGACTTGCGGCTGTGGGAAGGTCCCTTCCGCGTCACAGAATTTGAGGCCGACTCATGGATGGGACCCCGTCCGATGATATGGGCAGCCGAACTGCACCGGACGGGTGACGAGTGGTACTACTATTTCGCGACTTTCACCAACCAGGCGGTGAAGATTGACACGGTGCGCGGCAACGTCATCGAGCGCCGTGCCTCACAGGTGTTGCGTGCCGACAATCCCATGGGACCTTACCGTGCGTTTGGCGATGCCACCTACCTGCCAGCCACCCGTCCCACACTCGACGGCACATATTGGAAAGACCTTGACGGAAAGCCCTATCTGGTTTTTTGCGGCGAATGGTTGCAGAACTGGAACGGAACGATAGAAAAGATAGAACTGAAGCCCGACCTCAGCGGCACCGTCGGCGAACCGAAAGTGCTCTTCCGCGCCAGCGACTCGCCCTGGAGCAGGGAGAAAAACGACCAAGGAGAAATCACCTGGAACAAAGTGACCGATGGTCCGTGGCTCTTCCGCACGGCGACAGGAAGACTGGGCATGCTATGGACTTCATGGGTCTTTGATGTCTATACCCAGGGTGTGGCCTATTCCGAGAGCGGCACCCTCGACGGTCCGTGGACACAAGAGCCATTGCCCATCACACCACCGGGTTATGGCCATTCCATGCTTTTCCAGCGCTTCGACGGCCAATGGATGATGTCCGTCCATTATCACAAGAAGGACGCCCGTGGCCGAACCGTGCGCACCCCCCACCTGTTTGAGGTGGACCTGAGCGGAGACAGACTCCTTGTAAAAACCGAATAGAAACGGAGACAGACTCTTTGAAAAAACCAAATAGAAAATGAAACGACTGATCATTCTCGTCTGCTGCCTCATCTCCCTCTGCTGCTATGGTCGGCAGATTCGGGAGAAGGACATGGGCGCCTACCTGTTCACCTTCTTCAATGACCCTACACACGGGTTGTTTATGGCCATCAGTTATGACGGCTACACGTTTACCGCCGTGAACAATGGCGAACCCATCATCTCCGGCGACAGCATCGCCGAGCAGCATGGCATCCGCGACCCCCATATCTACCGCGCACCGAATGGCAAGTTCTATATCGCCATGACCGACCTGCATGTCTTCGGAAAGCAGAAAGGCATCCGCACCACACAGTGGGAACGCCCCGACAAGTATGGATGGGGCAACAACCGGGGACTGGTACTGATGGCGAGCGACGACCTCATCCACTGGACACACCACGTGGCACGCATCGACAAACTCTTCCCCGAGCGCTTCGGCGAGATAGGCTGCGCATGGGCACCGCAGACCATCTGGGACCCCGCCGTCGGCAAGCCGATGGTCTATTTCACCATCCGCCAACAGGCCGGGGACCGCACAAAACTATACTACTCCTATGCCGACGAGGCATTCACCACGTTAGAGACAGAGCCACAGTTGCTGTTCGAGTATCCCGATGAAAAGATTCAGGTGCTTGATGCCGACATCTGTCCCATGCCCGACGGGTGCTATTTCATGACCTACGTGTCGCAGGAGAACCCCGGAGGCATCAAGTATATGATCAGCGACCGCATCAACCACTTTGATGACTACCATGCAGAGCAGATCGATGCCGAACGAAGCGGTTGCGAGGCGCCCAACGTGTGGAAGCGCATCGGCGAGAACAAATGGGTGTTGATGTACGACATCTACAGCGTGAATCCTCACAACTTTGGCTTTGTCGAGACCACGGACTTCAAGACGTTCACGCCATTGGGCCGTTTTGGCGAGGGAAAGATGAAGATGACCAACTTCACATCGCCCAAGCACGGCTCTGTGATTCACATCACAAAGGCCGAAGCCAAGCGCCTGGAGAACTACTGGAACAAACAACAGCAGAAGTCTAAAACCATCCGCAGCGGTGAACTGTGGCGCGACGACAGCGGGCGCCATATCAACGCCCACGGCGGAGGGGTGTTGAAATACGGCGACACCTATTATTGGTTTGGCGAGCACAAGGCAGAACGCACCAGCGACGGACTGGTGGGCGTGATGTGCTATGCCTCGAAAGACCTGGTGAACTGGCGCAACTGCGGCGTGGCACTAAGTGTGAGCGACGAGCGCGGACACGATATAGAGCGCGGCTGCATCCTGGAGCGCCCCAAGGTGATATACAACCCATTGACCAAAAAATTCTGCATGTGGTTTCACCTGGAACTGAAGGGGAAAGGCTACAGCAGCGCACGCTATGGCGTGGCCGTCGCCAACCGTCCGGAGGGACCCTACAAATTTCTCTACTCCTCAAGGGCGAATGCCGGCACCTGGCCGGTGGAAGGGTCACCTATGGGATACGACGAGTATCTGAAGCGCGATTTCGCCCCCGGACAGATGTCACGCGACATGACACTCTACGTAGATGACGACGGCAAGGCCTACCATATCTTCTCGTCGGAGGAAAACATGACGCTGCACATCGCCGAACTGACAGGCGACTACCTGCACCACACCGGGCGCTATACCCGTGTGGCCCCTGGCGGCCAGAACGAGGCACCGGCCATCTTCAAGCACAAAGGCACCTACTGGATGATCACATCCGGCTGCACGGGCTGGGACCCCAACGAGGCCCGCATGTTCTCGGCTCCCAGCATCTGGGGACCATGGACACAGCACCCCAACCCCTGCATCGGTCCGAAGCAGGAACTTACCTTTGGCGGACAGAGCACCTATATTTTGCCTGTCGGGGACAAGTACATATTCATGGCCGACATCTGGCGGCCTCGGCATCCCATCGATGCGCGATACATCTGGCTGCCCATTGAGTTCGATGAGAACGACAAACCCGTCATCCGCTGGCGCGATGAGTGGGACTTGCAAGTTGAGTAAAAACTTGAATACAAATAATGAAGAAGAATTTACAGATTTTAATTACACTCTTAGCACTGTGCCTCCTTTCACTCGACGTGGCGGCACAGGAAGAAAATGAAAGACTGACCATCAGCGGACGGTTGATCGACTCCGACTTGAAAGAACCGATGGTGCAGGCAACGGTGCAGTTGTTCACAGCAGCCGACAGCACCTTTGTTGGCGGTTCGCTGAGCGATGAGAAAGGAAATTTCTCTGTGGAGGCACCGTCGAACGGAACCTACCGCATAAAAATCACCTCCATCGGTTTCCAGACCATCGAGCGCGAGGTGACACTGCGCCGCTATCAAAACCAAGAATTGGGCATACTGCTGATGTCGCCCGATGCCGTGCTGCTGAAAGAAACGGTCGTCACGGGCCGTGCCGCGCAGGTCATCGCCAAGAAAGATACGCTGGTTTACAACCCCGAAGCCTACCGCACACCGGAAGGTTCACCGATTGAGGAACTCATCAAGCGGATGCCTGGCGCAGAGGTCGATGAAGACGGCAACATCACCATCAACGGCAAGGAGGTGAAGAAAATCCTTGTCGACGGCAAGGAGTTCATGCTCGGCGACACCGAGTCAGCCCTGAAAAACTTGCCCGTGAACATCATCCAGAATGTGAAGTTCTATGACCAGCAGAGCGACCAGTCGCGCATCACCGGCATTGACGACGGCGAGAGGGAAACGGTGCTCGACTTCACCATCAAGAGGGGAATGAACCACGGTTACATGACCAACCTCGACATTGCCGGCGGCACCAAAGACCGCTATGCCACCCGCGGCATGGGCAGCAGTTTCACAGACAAGACACGCATCATGCTCATCGGCAACCTGAACAACAAGGATGAGAACGCTGGCTGGTGGAACCGCCGCGGTCTGAACACCCGCAAGATGCTGGGCACGAACCTGAACTACGATGACGGCAAAAAACTGAAGATCGATGCCAACGTGAGATGGAACCACCGCAACGGCGACAACCAGAACGAGGTGACGAGCGAGAGTTTTTACAGCCAGGACTACCGCACCTTTTCCAATAACAATTCCAAAAGCCTGTCACGGAGCAACAACTGGTGGGGCAACGTGAGACTGGAATGGAAACCCGACTCACTGACCAACCTGCTGATGCGTGCCAATGGCAGCACGGGCACCAGCGACGGCACGAACACGAGCACTGCAGCCACGTTCACAGATGACCCATACCTCTACGTTGCCGACCCGCTGAGTCCTCAGAGCATCACCGAACTGAGCAGCAGAGGAAAGGTGGTGAACCACAACAAACAGGCGAGTCTGAACTATGGCGAGAACCGCAATTTCTGGGCCATGCTGCAAATGTACCGCAGGTTGAACTCGAAGGGCCGCAATGTCATGGTTCGCGTAGAGGCAAGCGGCGGCAAGAACGAGCAGCGCAACACCTCCGACAACGAGGTGGAACTGTTTCAGGTGAAGAATCAGGCCGGACAGGACTCGACGTATTTCACCGCCCGTTACAACTTCACACCCAGCAACAGCAGCGGCTATGTGGCCAGCGCGACTTACAGTGAACCCCTGTGGAAAGGCGCCCATCTGCAGGCCAGTTATGAACTGCGCTACAACCAGAACAAGAGCGACCGCAAGACCTATGACTTCAGTCATGAGCCAACCAATATCTTTGCCGGCATCACTCCCCAATACCGTGACTGGGACACATGGCTCACCCCTGTCTACGACAAGATGGACGGTTTCCTCGACCGCTCACTCAGCCGATTCTCCGAGTATAAGAACTATATCCACAACATGCGTCTGACCCTGCGCTACAAGCAGGAGAAATACGACTACAACGTCGGTTTCCTCATGCAGCCGCAGCACTCCAATTACATCCAGGACTACCGGGGAATCTACGTGGACACCGTGCGAAACGTGACGAACCTGACACCGACATTCGACTTCCGCTACAACTTCAGCGAGCAGAGCACGCTCCGCCTCCAGTACCGTGGCGACACACAACAGCCCGACATCACTCAGTTGCTCGACATCACCGACGACTCCAACCCCCTCTACATCACACAGGGCAACCCCGGTCTGAAACCATCGTTCACCAACTCGCTGAACCTCTACTACAACAACTACATCACGCGCTACAAGCGCTCTGTCGTGGTCTATGCCAACTACCGCCATGTGCGCAACAGCATCTCCAACCTCGTGCGCTACAATGCTGAGACAGGCGGCAGCATCTCAAGACCTGAGAACATCAACGGCAACTGGAACATGAACGGCGGCTTCACGTTCAACACCGCCATCGACTCCACGGCACATTGGAACATCGGCACCGACACCCGCGCGCGATATAATAACTATGTGAACTATGTGGCACAGGCCAAGGCCGACGCACAGAAAAACACCACCCGCTCCATCAACGTGTCGGAGCGCCTGAACCTGAGTTACCGCAACGACTGGCTTGAGGTGACGCTCGATGGCTGGTGCAACTATCAGCACACGCGCAACGAACTCCAGCCCACGGCCAATCTCGACACATGGCAGTTCAACTACGGCGGTCAGTTCCTCATCCGTCTGCCCTATAACTTCGAGGTTTCCAGCAACATCCACGAGCGCAGCCGCCGTGGATACAACGACCCCTCGTCCAACACCAACGAGTTGCTGTGGAACGGTCAGATCTCCAAGACCTTCCTCAAGGACAAGTCGCTCATCGTCGCACTCAATTTCTACGACCTTCTCGGCCAACAGAGCAACTACGAGCGCTGGGTGAGCGCCACCGGGCGCAGCGACACCCGCTACAACAGCATCAACTCATACGCCATGCTCCATGTGCGCTACCGGCTCCATATGTTTGGCGGCAAGAAAGACACCGAAGGGAGATATGACAAAAAATGGGGCAACCGTGACCAAAGATGATGATTGTTGCGCTGTTTCATCGTTTTTTTGTATTTTTGCATTCGCTTGCTGATTGATATTTATGTAATTCTTAAAAAAGCAACATTTATATATGAAAGATTTCAATTACTATGCGCCGACCGAAGTGGTGTTCGGCGAACAGTCAGAGGAGCAGGTTGCCCGTCTGATCAAGAAATATGGTGGCACAAAGGTGCTGGTACACTACGGCGGACAGAGTGCCGTTCGCTCAGGGCTGCTCGACAAGATTTGCGGGCTGCTGAAAGAGGGAGACGTCCCGTTTGTCACGTTGGGCGGTGTGGTGCCCAATCCGCGTCTGTCACTGGCCAAGAAGGGTATCGAACTGTGCCGCTGCGAGGGTGTCGACTTCATCCTGGCGGTAGGCGGCGGCAGCGTGATCGACTCAGCCAAGTGCATCGCCTACGGTGTTTGTTTCGAGGGCGACGTGTGGGACATCTATCTGGGAAAGGCAGAGCCCAAGTGCATGCTGCCCGTGGCTTCGGTGCTGACCATCCCCGCCGCCGGCAGCGAGATGAGCGAGGCAAGTGTGATCACCAACGAGGACGGCGACCTGAAATTAGGCTACTCCAACGACATGTCACGCCCCAAGTTCGCCATCATGAATCCGCGCCGCACCTTCACGCTACCCCCGTATCAGACAGCGGCAGGTGTCACCGACATGATGATGCACACGATGGAGCGCTACTTCACCATTGACGATGACATGGACCTGACAACCGACCTAGCAGAGGCCGTGCTGCGCAGGATGAGGACCGCCGTGTTTGATGTACTGAAAAATCCGGAGGACTACCGGCAGCGTGCCCAGATCATGTGGGGCGGCAGCGTGGCACACAACGGACTGACGGGCTGCGGTGTCAGCGACGACTGGGCTACCCACCAACTGGAGCACGAACTCAGCGCCATGTTTGATGTCACCCACGGTGCCGGACTGGCAGCCATCTGGCCCAGTTGGGCACGCTACGTGATGCACCAGAACCTGAGACGCTTTGTCCGTTTCGCTGTCAACGTGATGGATGTGCCCAACGACTTCACCGACCCGGAAGGCACCGCCCAGAAAGGCATCGAGGCCATGGAGCGTTTCTACCATGCCATCGGCATGCCCACGAATATCCGCGAACTCATCGGCCGTGACATCACCGACGACGAGATCCGCGAGATGGCCCGCAAGTGCAGCCGCGACTACACCGCCACCTGCGGTTGTCTGAAAGTGCTCAAGGCAGAAGATATGGAAACAATCTACAAAATGGCAAGAGGATAGTATATGAAGATTTTAATGATTGGTGGGACAGGCACGATCAGCAGTGCCATCACACGACAACTGGCAGCCGGCGGACATGAACTTTGGCTGATCAACCGTGGTAACAGGAGTGACGAATTGCCCGAGGGCGTGCGCCTGGTGACGGGTGACATCAATGAGCACACCGACGAGGTGGTTGCCAAACTCGGCGACGAGACGTTCGATGCCGTGTGCGAGTTCATCGGCTTCCTTCCGGAGCAGGTAGCCCGCGACATCACCATTTTCTCCGGACGGACAAGACAGTATGTCTTCATCAGTTCGGCATCAGCCTACAACAAGCCTGTGCGCCAGTATGTCATCTCCGAGGGAACATCGCTGGCCAATCCCCATTGGGAGTATTCCCGCAACAAGATTGCCTGTGAGGAACTGCTCATGAAGGCCTACCGCGAAAATGGTTTCCCCGCAACCATCGTCCGGCCCAGCCACACCTACTGCGAGCGGGGAGTGCCCGTCAGCGTTCACGGACCCAAAGGAAGTTGGCAGGTACTGAAGCGCATGATAGAAGGCAAGCCAGTCATCGTACACGGCGATGGCAGTTCGCTTTGGACGTTGACCTGGAATGAGGACTTCGCACGTGGGTTCATCGGACTGTTGGGCAACCCAACCGCCATCGGCGAGGCTTTCCAGATCATGTCTGATGAGTCACTGACATGGAATCAAATCTACCAGAGCGTTGCCGACGCCCTCGGTGTCACGTTCAAGCCCTATCACATCTCCTCCGACTTCCTGGCCGCCATTGCTCCCGCTGCCTACGATTTTGAAGGCAACCTGCTGGGCGACAAGGCCGCCACCGTGGTCTTCGACTGCAGCAAACTGAAGCGTGCGGTTCCAGGTTTCTGCGCCACCACCCGTTTCGACCAAGGCGTGCGCAAAGCAGTCGCCTATCTGAAAGAACATCCCGAAGCACAAATTGAAGATCCCGAATTTGATGCCTGGTGTGACCGCGTCATCGAGATGATGGAGAAGGCGAAAGCCACAATCTGATATTGGAGAATATCAACATCATGCTGATACTCCTTGCCATCGTCATCGTGGGCTACGTGGCGGGCAAGTTAGGGTATATGGGAGGCGACTTCGACCGTCGTCTCTCCAATATCATCATCGACATCACCTGTCCGGCGCTCATCCTCTCGTCCACGATGGGAGGAACGCTGCCGGACCGCGGTCTCATCCTGCCGTTGCTGGGCATCAGCCTCCTCACCTATCTGCTGCTCACCGCCGTAGCGTGGTATCTCCCGCTGCTGCTCACCAAGAAGAGCGAGGACCGTGGTCCGGTGGGGTTCGCCCTGATGTTCGGCAACGTAGGCTTCATCGGCTACCCCATCGTGGGAGCCATCTTTGGTCACCAGGCAGTGTTCTATGCCGCCATCCTCAATGTGGTCAACACCCTCTCCGTCTTCACCATCGGCGTCATGCTGGTCAAAGGCGAGGCACACCGGCTGACCTTCCCACCCAAGATTCTGCGAACCACGCCGATGCTGGCCGCCTATCTGGCCATGCTCATCGTGGCGTTAGGCATCGACAGCATCCCCGACATCATCAGTCAGCCCATCACCATGATTGGCAACATCACCGTGCCCGGCGCCCTGCTCATCATCGGTTCGTCGATGTCGCGTCTCTCGTGGCGCACGATGCTCGGTTCGCGTGTGGTGTATGTCACCACCGCCTTCCGGCTGCTCATCCTCCCTTTGCTGCTCTATGTCATCTTCCGCGCCATAGGCTTCTCCCCGTATGTCGTCAACATCAACACGCTGATCATCGCCATGCCCGTGGCGACCTACGGCACCATCCTCTGTCTGAGATACGACCGCGACACCACGCTCATCACCGAGATCACGCTCATCAGTACCCTCCTCTCCGTGGTCACCATCCCGCTGGTAGCACAACTGCTCGGAAACTGATTTGGATTCTACACAAAGACATAAAGATTCAGAGATTTTTCTCACGGACTAAAAGCATTTTTGATTTTTTGATAATATCATTTGTTATTGCTACCTTTGCTGTCGCGATGTTCGATTATTAACAATCCTACAAAAAATGAAATTTTTCAGACTTGTCTGTTGCCTGCTGAGCAAGGCCATCACCAACATCAGGTTGTCGGAAGACGGCACCATCTCCTTCGACTTCATGAAGACAAGCCCAGCGGGAGTCTCCGACCTGGTTGCAGACACCAAGGCCACCATAACAGGCTGGTACGACCTCAACGGCCGCCGGCTGTCCTCTCCCCCACACAGCCCCGGCATCTATATCACCGTGTACAGCGACGGAACGAAGAAGAAGAAGAAGAAGTGCTTCAGGCATTTCTGATTTCCTCACGATTTTTAGAATATATTATCCCGAATTCTCGAATGATCGAATTGAGCAAATGAAAATTCAATATTTCTAAAATTCGGGATAATTAAGATGAATAAGCATGAAAGACCTTTCATTGAATATGCAAGACAGAATACAATCACTCCTCCGGGAAATCAACAGAGGGATATACGAGAAAGAGACGGAACTGGCGATGGCCTTGCTGGCAGCGCTGGCCGGTGAGAGCATCATCCTTCTCGGACCTCCAGGCGTGGCCAAGTCGATGGTGGCGCGTCGGTTGAAGTCGGCTTTCAGGGATGCCCGGTCTTTTGAGTACCTGATGTCACGCTTCAGCACGCCCGACGAGATTTTCGGGCCAGTGAGCATCACCAAACTGAAAGACCAAGACAAATATGAGCGCAACATCGACGGTTATCTGCCGACGGCCGACGTGGTGTTCCTTGACGAGATATGGAAGGCGGGACCAGCCATCCAGAACACGCTGCTGACCGTCATCAACGAGAAACGGTTCCGTAATGGCGATACCGAGATACGTCTTCCACTGAAACTGCTGGTCTCGGCTAGCAACGAACTGCCCACGCAGGGCGAAGGACTCGAGGCCCTCTGGGATCGATTCATCATCCGCATGGAGTGCACGAATATCAAGACGGAAGCCCATTTCAACGCCATGCTGTTGGACGATGATTCGGAGAAGGACATCGAGGTGCCGGAGGCTTTGCAGATCACCAACGAGGAATACCAGGCGTGGACTGCCCAAATCAGTCAGGTCACCGTGCCAGAGCATGTCTTGAAGTGCCTCAATGTCATCCGAAGGGCGATGGGGAACGTGGCGGTCAGCAACAACGACGAGCGGCACAACGTCTATGTCAGCGACCGCCGTTGGAAGAACATCGTGCGATTGCTGAAGACCTCAGCCTTCATGCACGACAGGACGGAGGTGGGTCTGGCCGACATACTGCCCATCTACCACTGCCTGTGGCAGGAACCCGAGGAGGCGGAGGGCATCAGGGACATCGTCATCGGGGCGTTGATCAGTGAGTTCTCAACCAGTTTTGCCCAACTGAAAAAGGATTTGGAGTCAGACATCCGTGTTTACCGTCAGCATCGCGCCACCATGAAGGCACGCAAGCAGATCCAAAAGAAGGACGGCGACAAGAAAATCTTCGACTCTTTCTATTACCACCTCCTCGACCATGACACGGGCAACACCTACATTTTCCTGTCCGACTACCAGTATATGCGTGACTATACCAAGGCAAATGCAGGTCAACAGGGTGTTATTTACAAAGATCCCAAAGCCCCCGAGCGCTCCATCATCCGTTGCTATGACGGCACCGACACACCGCCAGGGGCAAGGACCGTCTCCCTCACCCGTGACCAGGACGGCATCTACATCGACGGGGTGTTCTTCAAGATAGAAAAATTGAAACCCGGAGAGGAACAGCAGTTGCCCGAAGAAAAGGGAGTCGTCAGCGACCGCAATTATTATTTGGAGATTGAGTCTCTGGGCGACCGCATCAGGAAGCGTGTGGAAGAAATCAATGGCAATATGTTTGGATCTCCGACAGACAAGAAAACCTTGGAGGAATTCGCCAAAATGAGATACCAGGAACTGGCCAAGATGAGATTTGATGTATTGAAGATTGAAGATTGAAGATTGGATCAACTCTGTCCATCGTTTCTATTCAGTCGCCTTCGGCGAAAAATGATAAGAAAATATTTAAGAAAATGATAAGAAAATATTTTTTACCATTTTTTTATTCATTTTTTTACCATTTCTGCGCGAAGCGCACTCCATTTGAATGAAGACTGCGTAGTTACTTTAAAGAAATGAAAATGAAGGTAAGCAATAAACAACCGCAAGCGTTTCTCCAAAAGGACGAAGAAATTCGCCGCAAGCGGTTGCCTCTGAATGACTATCTCTACTATCTCCGCAGGTTTGCGGAGATGGGCGATGTGCTGGAGATAGAGAAAGACGTGGCCGTGGAGTTCGCATGGAAATTATATGACGACCCTATTCTTGGATATCTGAGCAAGTTGATGAACGACCCCATCGTGCAGGCTACCGTGTTGTCGAGCCCACTTGCGGGACAGATATTTTACGAGACAGTGGGGCGATTTGTCGCTGAGTGTCTTCATGCGGAGGAATTCATCAACCAACGCTTCTTCACCGAGCGCAAGGAGGCGGGGAAAGTGACGGAATGGTCGATGCAGAAGAAACAGGACAATTGGCAGACTTTGCTCGCCGCCATTGACGAGAAGCATCATGACGACGGTTTCGACATCGATTTCATGAAAAAGCAATTCCGTCACGACGGTTGGAAAAAGCCCGAGAACTGGGAGACGCTGCAGCGCGAATGGATGGCCGCCATCGACGAGCGCGTCAGGAAGGAGATCGCCAAGAAAGTGGAGGCCAAGGAAGGCAGCGCCGGGGGAGGTTTCAACAGCATTTTCCAGAGGTTGGGCGAACAGTTGCGCAGTCAGGGAATCACAGATGCGGAGGCGTTGCAGGCGTGGAACATGATGGACGGACAGTGGATAGAGTCGGAGTTTGAGAAGAAACTGCATATCGTGCAGATACAGAACAAATATTCTCAAATCGGTGAGGTGGCTCGAAAAATGGGACGGATACCAGATGAGGATGGTAAAGCAAGCCTGACGATCCAGACAGGTTTTCGGCACCAACTCGACCATTCCTCGGGCAGCGACATCGAGGGTGTGACCGTCGGACGCGACCTGAACGCATTGATGCCAGCCGAACTCGCACAATATACGGACACCGATCTGGAAAGCCTCTTTTTGAGGAAATGGGTCACCAGCCGTCTGCAGGTGTTCCGCTACAAGTCGGAAATCACCAAACCCGCGCGTCAGTTGCGCTCCGAGAAAGCCTCGCGCCGCGGACCAATGATTGTCTGCGTGGACTCTTCGGCGAGCATGTATGGCGTACCTCAGAAGATAGAGGCATCGCTACTGTCGAAACTGGAGCAGACCGCCGAGCAGTTGAAGCGTGACTGTTTCCTCATCGACTTCTCCGTGGGCATCCGGCCCATCGAACTCCGTTCACGCCGAAAGAAGAAAGCCCTGGAGCGGATGGGCATCCGGCCCGAGGACAACGAGAACTTCGAGAGAGGCTATTTCCCCTTCCTCAATGGTGGGACGGACGCTCAGAAAATGCTCCATCTGGCCTTCGCACTATTGGACAATGGCGATGACCGATACATGAACGCCGATGTGTTGTGGATTACCGACTTCCTGATACCGAGGACTACGGAAGACCTGATGCGCCGTTTCAAGGAATACCAGAAGACCGGCACCCGCTTCTATGGCTTCAAGATTGGGGAGGGGCATTCAAACTGGGACCAGTATTTCGACAAGATATACGAGATCCATTACCGTCCGCCGAGGATGTATTGAGAAAGGCTTCATCACTTGAATCCGTAGAGCCTCAAAAGTAACTATTCAACAAATATCTAAAGAGATCGCCTACGGCGAGAACCAACGGTCGACGTGCGAAGCGGAAGTCAAATTTTAAGATAATTATAAGAAAATATTTTTTTTACCATTTTTTTATTCATTTTTTACCATTTCTGCCCGTCAGGGCACTCCAAATGATGATTCACTGAATAGTCACGCCTCAAAAGCGCAACATAAAAATAATATCGTTTCCTCTTTGGTATTTCCGACAAAAAACAATATCTTTGCGAGAAAAAGATATGAAAAGAACTTTGTTGTTGCTGGTGTTCAGCGCATCGCTGCTCACAGCATACTGCCAGAATCTGAAAGAATTGGAGACCATTCAAAAGGGATGGTCGAAAAAGGTCATCACCGGTGTGAAAAACGGGAATATCTTCTCCCTGCTCACCGCTTTCAACAAGGTGTGGCCAACAGAGTCTGGAACCGCCATCCTGACCGATGGCGAGAACCCTGCTGCACAAGAAGACTGCTACAAATTCGAGATCGACCGCCCCAACGGCTACGTGAGCGCGGTGGAATTGGGCGACTTTGGACAGGACCTTTCCGCCTGTGTGTGGCGTCGTTCCAACGGCCACAGGCTTTTCGCCGTCATGTTCCGTCAGTCGGTAGGCGTCTATCCCTATTCCATCGTACTCTTCTACGACTACGACAACTCCAAACGCACACTCACACCCGAGCGCCATCCGCTAACGGACTTCAGACCTGCCTATCCTCTTGGCGAATCTGTTGATGCCGTGATCATTGAACTTCCGCGTGTGGGCAAGGATGTGGTGGTGAGCGAATACATCATGCCATGGGGATGCTCCATCAAGCACACCTACAAATGGGACGGCATGAGGCCACATTGGTATTCCTCCACCATCGAGCATCTCGACAAGATGGAGAAGATGTACAACGACAAATATGAGTTGGCCGAGCAAATCAACTTCACCAAGTACTGCCTCCATGACTTCGACGAGGACCACAACCCCGAACTTTGGCTTTTCTCCGACAACGATGACTACCAAGCCATCTACAGCATCAGGCAGGAGAATATCCAGATGCTCTCGTCTATCTATTACAAGACTCAGTTCTCTTTCTTCCCCAATGCTGCTGCCATTTGCTCGTCGGGTGGATGTGGAACAGGCTGTATGCGTGCCGATTACGTAGTGCTGAAGGACAGTAGTCCGCTCTATCGTTTCGCCGACCAACAAGACTGGGACAACACAGCAGACGACATGGTGAGCACTTATTTCAAGGATGGTGTGAAACTGTCAAAAGCAGAAGGCGAGCGCATCATGGAACACTTCAACAACCCCGTTGAAATTGAGCCCGACAAGCGCGAGATGACACCATAGCAGGACTTACCAAAGAATACATAGACTACTCTGAGCACCCCAAATTCGAACTCGGTGCCGGTGCAACTGCCACTCGTATAGTCCCCCACGATAGCAGCAACTCTGGTGTTGGTAACAATTCTGCGAAAATTATTATAACGCGAATTACCACGAATTGAACATAAATTATTCAAGTTCTGCAAGTTGGGAAATACGGTCTGAAAGGCCAACGAGAAGACAGCCCCGGGCAACGCCCTGGGTATAATACGGATGTGTTAGATGCGTCCTAAAGGGGCAAAAGCCCTATTTTTGATATAGGGCATATGCCCGAAGAATCGGAATCAAAGGACAGGTTTGAAGTGAACCCAGAAAGTTGGACACAACTTAAATGTTCACTTCAAACCTGTCCCCCGATTCCCTATTATTGATAGTCACCCTTTTGCAAGGGCTGCATACAGGCCAACTGCCAAAGGCCAAAAACCTGCCCTCGCGCATAAAACGGTTTGGTTTGCGTTTTCAAGTTGCGTCTTCCACGTTGGGAAGGATGCATTCATTTATTGACTACCGGGCGGACGCTTTGACCGTAGTAGCGGTAGTAGTAGTAGTCCCAGAACGAGAAGCCCGAGTAGAAGTCCAGGTAGTAGGCGTTGCCCATGTACTCCTCCGTGGACAACCAGTAGCGGCAGTGCGAGCCGGCATAGTTGAGGCCGGAGTCGTTGCGGTAGCCCGCCGCTGGCAAGAAGATGCTGCCGCCGTTGGTCCTACTGGTGAACTTGCCACCTTTTACACCGTTCATCGTCGTAAATTTACAGGTGCAGTTCTCTATAAGCTCTTCCTGTTGGTCATAAGATGGCATCACCCAAGAGCCGCCCCATTTCACGTGGGCCACGTCGTACTCCGTGCCGGCGATGTCAGAACCGAGACTTTGGTAAGAACCATTCTTGTAATATTGATAGGCCGACTCACTATAGTCTGACTTAGTCTCTGTATCTCCCCAAGCGTAGTAGCCGCCATAGTTGGCGGGAGTTTGGTTCTCCGGATAGTCCGTATCCACATTGCAGCAAGCCCACTTCGTGCCGGAGGAAAGTCCGAGGTCAATGAGGTGAGGATGATGGTCGTCGGGGCAGAGTGGGGTCACCGTCACCTCGATGGTAGCAGTCTGGCCGCTCTGCGTGTCGGTCAATGTGATAGTGGCGGTACCGGCAGCAACAGCGGTAACCTTCACAGAGGCACCCTTAATTACGGCAGTTGCCACTTCAGTATCGCCGCTCACGACGCTGTAGCCGCCGCTGCCAAAGGTGACAGATATGGCACTCTCCTCACCGACATTGAGGTCAAGAGAGGTTGAAGGAAGAGTGAAAGGTGAATAATTTCTGACAACCGGGCGCACACTTCGACCGTAGTCGCGGCCGTTGTAGAACGTGTACGTGCCGCCCGAATGGAAGCTCAGGTAGTAGGCGCAGCTCGCGTTCGAGGGATAATGCGAAGACGACCAGTAGTTGCCGTTCGAGTCGGCATTGCTGAGGCCGGAGTCGTAGCGGTAGCCCGCCGCTGGCAAGAAGATACTCACACCGTTCTTCTTACTGGTGAACTTTTTACCTTTCACGCCGTTCACTGTCGTCCATTCGTAGGTGCAGTTGTTTATCAACTCGACTGCCAGTTCTCTTGACGGCATCACCCAAGAGCCGCCCCATTTCACGTGGGCCACGTCGTACTCCGTGCCGGCGATATCGTTGCCGAAGTCGTGGCAGGTTTCTTCTGACCCGTCACAATGGGCGTAGGTGCTCCAGTCATAGGTCGTTTTTGTCTCTGTCTCACCCCAAGCGTAGTAGCCGCCATAGTTGGTAGGAGTTTGGTTCTCCGGATGGTCCGTATCCACATTGCAGCAAGCCCACTTCGTGCCGGAGGGAAGTCCGAGGTCAATGAGGTGAGGATGATGGTCGTCGGGGCAGAGCGATGTTACTATAACCTCAATAATGGCAGTTTTTTCTGTCTGCGTATCAGTCACTGTGATAGTGGCGGTACCGGCAGCGACGGCGGTCACCTTCACAGAGGCACCCTCAATTACGACAGTTGCCACTTCGGCATCGCCGCTCACGACGCTGTAGCCGCCGCTGCCGGAGGTGACAGATATGGTACCCTCATCACCGACATATAGGTCAAGAGAGGTTGAAGAAAGAGTGATATGTGAATAATTTCTATCCACCGGGCGCACACTCTGACCGGTGCTGCGGTATAGGTAGCTCCATTCCGGGCTGCCCGAAGCGAAGTAGAGGCAACGTTGGGATATTGATGAGGAGCCCTCCGTGGACGACCTGTAGTAGCCGTCCGTACCGGCATTGCGGAGGACGGAGTCGTAGCGGTAACCCGCTGCTGGCAAGAAAATACTCGCACCATTCTTCTTACTGGTGAACTTGCCACCTTTTACACCGTTCATCGTCGTCCATTCGTAGGTGCAGTTCTCTAGAAACTCTGTCTGTTGGTCATAAGACGGCATTACCCAAGAGCCACTCCACTTCACGTGCGCCACATCGTACTCCGTACCGGCGATGTCAGAACCGAGACTTTGGTAAGAACCATTCTTGTAATATTGATAGGTCGACTCACTATAGTCTGACTTAGTCTGTGTATCTCCCCAAGCGTAGTAGCCGCCATAGTTGGTGGGAGTTTGGTTCTTCGGATAGTCCGTATCCACATTGCAGCAAGCCCACTTCGTGCCGGAGGGTAAACCGAGGTCAATCATGTGGGGATGGTTGGAGTCAGGGCAGAGAACTGTAACCTCAATAATGGCGGTTTTTTCTGTCTGCGTATCAGTCACTATGATAGTGGTGGTACCGACAGCGAAGGCGGTTACCTTCACAGAGGCACCCTCAATTACGGCAGTTGCCACTTCGGCATCGCCGCTCACGACGCTGTAACTGCCGCTTCCGGAGGCGACAGATATGGTGCCCTCATCACCGACATTGAGGTCAAGAGAGGTTGAAGAAAGAACGAAAAAATAATCATTTCTGGCAACTGGGCGCACACTTAGACCGCCTATGCGTGTGAAGCTGCACGTGTCCATGGCGTTTTCCCTAAAAAAGATTGTGTAAGCTCCGTCCGAAAAAGACGGGCTCTGCGCGGACGACCAGTAGTAGCCGCACCATCTGGCATTGTAGAGTTCGGAACCGCCGCGATAGCCCGCTGCTGGCAAGAAAATACTCGCACCGTTCTTCTTACTGGTGAACTTTTTACCTTTCACACCGTTCACTGTCGTCCATTCGTAGGTACAGTTGTTTATCAATTCGGCTAGCTGCACTTTTAACGGCATCACCCAAGAGCCTCCCCATTTCATATGTGCAACGTCGTATTCCGTGCCTGCGATGTAGCTGCCGAGGTCATGGCAGGTTGCTTCTGCCCCGTCACAATGGGCGTAGGTGCTACATTCATAGGTCGTTTTCGTCTCTATCTCACCCCACGCGTAGTAGCCGCCATAATTGGTGGGAGTTTGGTTCTCCGGATGGTCCGTATCCACATTGCAGCAAGCCCACTTCGTGCGGGAGGGAAGCCCGAGGTCAATGAGGTGAGGATGATGGTCGTCGGGGCAGAGAGAAGGCGAATTTACTTTTACCTCAATAATGGCGGTTTGTTCTGTCTGCGTATCAGTCACAGTGATAGTGGCGGTACCGACAGCGACGGCGGTCACCTTCACAGCGGCACCATCAATTACGGCAGTTGCCACTTCGGTATTGCCGCTCATGACACTGTAACTGCCGCTTCCGGAGGTGACAGATATGGTGCCCTCCTCACCGACTTTGAAGTCAAGAGAGGTTGAAGAAAGATTAAGAGGTGGATAATACATGGCAACCGGACGCACACTTTGACCGTAGTTGCAGCCTTTGTTACGCGTGTACGTGTTGCCCGAATAGAAGTACAGGTAGTAGGCGCTGCTCGAGTTCGACGGGTACTGTGTGGACGACCAGTAGTAGCCGTTCGAGTTGTTCCTGAGGGCGGTCTCTTCGCGATAGCCCGCTGCTGGCAAGAAGATACTCGCACCGTTCTTCTTGCTGGTGAACTTGCCTCCATAGACACCGTTCACTATCGTCCATTCGTAGGTACAGTTGTTTATCAATTCGTTTTGCTGCTCATCTGACGGCATTACCCATGAGCCGCCCCATTTCACGTGGGCCACATCATGCTCTGTGCCGGCGATGTCGCTGCCGAGGTTGTGGCAGGTTGCTTGGGAGCCGTCGCAATGGATGTAGGTGCTCCAGTCATAAGTTGTTTTGGTCTCTGTCTCACCCCAGGCGTAGTAGCTGCCGTAGTTGGTGGGGCTTTGATTTTTTGGATGGTCCGTGTCCACGTTGCAGCATGCCCACTTCGTGCCTGAGGGCAAGCCGAGGTCAATCAGGTGAGGATGGTAATTATCGTGGCAAAATGGCACATTAACTACATTAGATGTCTGGCTAACAGAACTCGTCAATCCATGCCCCATGGCATAGATTCGGTAATAGTTGCTGCCCTTGAGAGGTAACTCATCGTGCCAGGACGTAACTGTGAGGCTGTCAGCCACCTTCGTGAAGTAATAACTTGAACCGCTCCCACGATAGACACTATAGTATTCTGCATATTTTACCGCATCCCAACTCACATTCACCGCCCTTTCTTTGTCATCCAAAGATGCTGTCACATTCGTGGGGGCTGCTATCATCTCACATTTCGCAACATCTGATGTGCTGCTCGCCTGACTCATAACACCATGCCCCATGGCATAAATGCGGTAATAGTTGCTGCCATTGAGAGGTGACTCATCGCACCAGAACGTAACAGTGAGGCTGTCAGCCACCTTGGTGAACCCTGAACGTGAATTACTGCTACGGTATACACTGTAGGATTCCGCATACTTCACAGCATCCCAACTCACATTGACAGCCCATTTATTATCGTCCATCAAGGCAGTCACATTCGTGGGGGTATCAAGTTTGACATTCACGGAAGCATAAAAACTTTGGGAACTCGTATATCTATAACACACTGCATCTATTTTATAATAGTTATAGCCTTCCAGCGGACTTTCGTCTTTCCATTTGTTTGATGTCACATCCTCGGCAACCATTTGGTAGGTTCCACTTGGGCTGTTGCTTCTATATACACGATAGCTTTGTGCATACTTGCGAGCATCCCAAGAAACATGGACAGCAAAAACATTGTCATCCATTACAGCCTTCACGTTCGTGGGCGCTTCCAAACTTCTATATGGTTCTGCATTGCCGGCTATCATATTGATGAATTCATTGGCATATTGTTTCATCATACTGAAATCACTTCCTAAGGAAATGGAGCAATCAAGTATGAGGAATATGCATGTACCTAAATGGGAAACGCTGGTCAGAGTGTTGTTATTGGCATCAAACTCGGAGTTTTTCTGCCATGAAGTAGCAGACGGAAGAAGATAAAAATGCTTTATAGATGTAGGAACCAGGCCTGTACCAGACTCCAGGTGCAAGCCAGTAAAGGTAAAGTCAACCTTTATTCCGACTTGTGTCCCCTGAACTATTTTTCCAGATGTGGCCTTGATTCCATGATAGGAGACATCACGCAACGAGCGGTCCTGAAGGTTGAACGTTCCTTCTATATATAGTTCGCTGCTTTCTACTGGTTTTCCATCAAAAGTAAAGCGCATTCGAGTCCCGTTATCAACACCTGGGATTCTTATAGTGACTGTTTGCCGGTTGCTCACGCTAATAATTTGATCGGCTATTGTCCTCAGTTTATTACGAAGTTCATTGATGTTGCTCAATTCATAAATGTTTTCCCCGGAAGAAGCCAGATCCTGCAAATTCTGCTTGAACAAAGGAATGTTGGATACATCATTGCCCCGCAAGGCCACGGAATAGGCGTTGACTGAGAGGTCGCCAACAACAGAACTTGATATCCGCTTTTTCATGGCTTCAAGATATTCGTAAGAAGAACCGTACTTGTCGGTCATCATCAGCGACCCCTGGTCCAAGCCATCTGTGAAAGTGACGAGAGTGACATTCTTCAATGGTGTTTCGATACCGGCATTATCAAGCATGTCCATGGCATTGTCCACAGCATAATAAAGCAATGTACCATCAGCAGAGTGCACGTTGTTTACAAAAGACGTATACTCGTTAGCTGTAGACTTTGAGAGGATACCGATGTCCTTCATATATAGATTGTCATTAAAGCCTACGATTCCAATATAGGAGAATGGATAACCACCCTTATTAGTCAAAGTGATGCTATCAATCTCTTCAGTCATATAAGTGAGAAAAGATTTCCCAGAGTGCCACATATTAATATTGCGCGGCTCAGTTCCTGTAACATTGATGCTGTCTATCTCCGCAATGGAAATCTGCTTGATTACTACCGCGTCCTGATAGAAATTGAGGAAATGCTCTGAATGTTGCACCTTACCTTTCGTTTTGGCACCCATAGCCATCATTGATAAGCTATCGTGAGAAGAAACTGAGGGAGCTTTCACCTTGTCAAAACTAAGTATCACATCGATGATGAGGTTGACGTCCGTTATGTCCACCACACCGTCATTGTTCATGTCCGCATAATCTCCATGATATAAAGGCAACATGTTTCCCAATATGTTATTAGCCACAATCATCACGTCAGCGACATCTACCTTCCCGTCAGTATTCACATCTCCCTGTAGGTACGTATTTTTACTCTTTATGAAGGAAAAGTTTTTGAAATTGCCATAAGGATATTCCGTTGGCCAGTTGGTGCTCCACAGTTGAACCCCATTGCTGCCAAAAGTAATTTTGCTCACATCATCCAACTGATACATGACGGCTTCATTACTGGTATTTGTATAGACGTAAAGCATGTCATCTTCCGCACTCTGTGCGAGACACTCAGAAAATGCTAACAATAATATGGTGATGGTCAATATAGTTTTTACTCTTTTCATAGTAGCCAATATGTTTATACGTCCAAAGATGTCTGTCATTATTGTACTAAAGCAAAATTAGGATGTAAAGATATAAAAAATCTTTTGAAAACCAAAATAATCTCTATAAAACATAACTCTATTTTGAAGTATGTCGGTTTTTACATGTAAAAATCGGAGTTCCTCCGCTATATGGAAGTAATAAACAGCCGGTGGGTGAGACAGGAAGTGGTGATACCTGCTACGGATATCAACACATCAGACCTGATGGCCATCAGGAAAATTAGCAAAGGGAATGACGCCTTCTTAGATAATCTGATAGAAATTGAGTGTTTGTCTGCTCTATTATACATGATGGAACCATTCATAGACAAACTTAAAGGAACGATATATGGCCAGGCCATTGGGGATGCGCTTGGCCTGGGAACGGAGTTCATGACTGATGAGGATATGGCTAAGAAATATCAAGACTTGTCAGCAAGATCAACAACAAAACCAAATGGTTTAAACAACAATTGTCAAAGATGATGAACATAATAAAGAACATATTATTGTGGTTAACGGGACCTATTTCAACCATAACGTGTGTACTGATAATGTCTGTAATAGGCATATTGGTATGGATAGACTGGAAACTCAACTATAAGGGATTTCCAATAGACGCTTGTGGCATACCACATCCTCACGAATAGATCATTAGGGATGATTCTCGAATAATCATGAATTTATGTATTAAGGGGAATAAAAGATAATAGAGACGAATACTTGTAACATCAACATCAATACTCATGTATAGAAAAATTAATTTTGAAGTAATGAGCGATACTCAACATCGCTATGAAACAATTCCGGAACTGATAAGTGCTGTAAAATGGTCGATTGAGAATCAGTTTATGGTAGCAGAGGAAGAAAACATCGTCCTTCCTGTCACGGACAATGTTGACACGAGATACATCGTGTCTGGAAAACGCAGTTTCGAGGCTGCAAAAGAATACAAAGGCAAGAAAGTGGCCGTCCTGAACTATGCCAACAATGTATCAATTGGCGGGGCACCTTACAGTGCCGGTGCACAAGAAGAGTCTCTTTGCCGGTGTTCCACCTTGCTCCCTTGCCTCCAGGCTATGAAGGAGCCATTTTACATGAAACATCGTAAGCAGGCCCGTAAAAAAGAAATGAATTTCATGGGCAATGATGATCTAATATATACCCCGAATGTCGTTGTCTTCAAATCCGATTTGCGTACAGATCCTGTATATCCCCAAATGCTGAGCAATGAAGAATGGTATAAAGTGAACGTGATAACTTGCGCTGCTCCAGTGATGATTCGAGTTGCATCTCTTCCCGACAACTATGAAACTGCGATTCGGTCGAGAATAAAGAGGATTCTTGATGTGGCTGCAAAAGAACGCAACGAAGTCATCATTCTTGGTGCTTGGGGATGTGGCGCTTTCAAAAATCCTATTGAGATAGTGGCAAGGGTGTTTGCTGAACTTGTAAAGAACTATCAATTCGAAATTGTCGAATTTGCCCTCGCAACAAGAAATGACGTAAGGACTTCAGCATTTGCGCGTGCCCTTCAATAAACCGCACCATATATTCCAATATCTGCAGATGCCCATCTGTTGTTCATCGGGATTTGCAATCCCGATGAATTGATTATCAGGATTTTAAATCCGATAAACGCATTACAAATGCTTATATTAAATGCAGGTGGATTGCAAATCCACCTGAACTTGCGCGTGCCCTTCAATAAACCGCACCATATATTCCAATACTCGCAGATGCTCATCTGTTGTTCATCGGGATTTGCAATCCCGATGAATTGATTATCAGGATTTTAAATCCGATAAACGCATTTCAAATGCTTATATTAAATGCAGGTGGATTACAAATCATGGGTGGTCGAAAGTTGTTTTTTCTCACGCTGTTACATCTTTGATTTTTAGGGGATTCTGATTCTGTTAGACAACATTGCTTTTCTGTGGTCAGTTTCGCCCGTTTTGATAGCCACATTTAAGTCGAT